>Ga0307509_10000301_pt1 | contig 81573 bp, 86 predicted proteins | sample 10_EM_MG_FD_202245 | JGI IMG/M metagenome (GOLD analysis project Ga0307509, IMG submission 202245) | Populus trichocarpa ectomycorrhiza microbial communities from riparian zone in the Pacific Northwest, United States - 10_EM | ecosystem: Host-associated > Plants > Roots > Unclassified | place...
ATTCTTCTCCTTCCGCCATGCGGATAAGATAATAGCCATTCTTCAAATCCAATTTTGTGAAGATAGTGGCTTTACCGAGCCTACTCCTAAGCTCGCTCATCAAGGGCAACGGATACCTATTCTTAATCGTAATCATGTTCAACCCTCGGTAATCAACACATAACCGCAGCGTACCATCAGGCTTTGGCACAAATAGGATAGGAGCGCCTATTGGCGAAGAAGATCTCCTGATCTTTCCATGATCCTCCATTTCCTTAATATAATCCCATAATGCGTCTAATTCCTTCTTAGACAAGGGATATATAGGCCCATCAGGCATCTTCGCATCAGGGACCAGGTCAACACGGTGATCGTAATTAGTATGCTCGGGCAGAGCCTTTATCCTCTCCTGACTCAATAAATCTGCATAGTCTTAATATTATGGAAGGATTGTGATCTTGATATCATCCCTGTCTTCATCACTATAGAGGGGCATTCCCATGACAAACATGTTATCTGGGTCTTCGGCTAAGAGTTCTTCCTCTGTAATGAACTCTAAACGCCTTTCTTTTCTAAGGCAGTGGGCTTTACAATAGTAAGAGCACCACTTCAGACTGCTATTTTCCCAGTTGATATCTGGGTTGTGGTCCTTCAGCCACGACATTGGCAGGTAACCATTGACTTTGCCTGCCAGCATGTCTGCGACTTCAAATCGCATTTTATTCATGTGGTCTTCTATGTACATATCTACCATAGTAGTATAATGGAGAGCTAAACCTGGAATATGATTACCACTGGCATCTGTAATAGGTGTCGGATCTTTCCGACAAACGCAAGGTACTTGGGCATCCTTAACCCAATCACTACTTAGAACAGCACCAGTAGCGCCACTATCGAATAATAAGAGGGCTTCACCACTCAGCCTCTCTTGGTTGTGGATCTATTCCAATCTCACTCTCACGTCAATGGATCTTTTATATGGTGGTGGGCCAGCAAGCCTCAACCACTTCTCGGGTCTCTTGTCCTTAAACATTTCGGTTAGTATTTCTCAGAAGGATTTGGTATGGTTTTACGATAACTAGTCAATATCTCTTGCCTTTCGACACAAGAGCGGCCACAACGGGTCGTGAATAGTTTTATCACTTGATAAATTTACGGGATTTCAATAGCTAGGGTGTTTACTATCATGCCAGCATGATTTCGGGTACTCAACCCTCCTCAGGTAAACTTGCAAAATAACTTCAATTGCTAAGTCAAGTCCAGCCTGACAAAATCAAAATAAAACCCCTCCAAATTCCTTCCGATATGGAAAACAGTATGAGATATGCAAACAATACATTGCACAGTATCACATAAGAAATAAACAAAACTAAATTGAAAGAGCTGTAACCATCCCAACATGTTACAAAAGAAACCTTCCTCCATCATGCATTTTCTAGCACGATATATTAATTTCAGTTTGCAGCGCTTAAGGCTGGGGAACATACAACCGACATCTTTCATCTTCACCTAGTATGCCCATCATTCGGCCTAGCGTAAAGTTTTAGCATCTTTCCATCCATGATCTTATTATAGGATAAAGCTTACCTAGTCATCCATGTCGGTATCAACCTCCAAGATAGCCAAATCTGGGGGGGGTGATCCACAGAGCTCGGCAACAACTTGTTTCACAGCAGCTTTAGGAGCCGCTTCAATGCGTCTCAACTTTGGGACTTGGGTGGCTTTGTGTCCACCCTCACCAGCACTTCGTTTTCGCCTGATGTGTGAGGACGCGACAACTGGGGCTGCGCATTGACACTTTGCCCAGTAGTGACCATCTTGTCCACAACGGGAACATTGAGTCAGCCGTTTGCGCTTGTCAATCAGAGTCTGAGGCACATTCCAGTGCATCTTCAAATGCTGTGTTTCTGCGAGTTTTGTAAACCCTTGCCCTCGGTTGCCGGGCTTCTGCTGCCGTGGGCCTGTGGCCTTTTTCTCCTTCCTTTGTTCCTTGCTCTCAGAAGTATGCCTGTCGTCGCTCTTTGCACATTTCGAAGAATGAGGCTCTTTTTGTACCTGTATACGAAAATTGGAGGCATCTTCGAGTTGGTGTCCAGTTTGACGCAGTAGGTCTAGGTAATCCATATATCCTACTAGATGTGGGGTTTTCATAGACCAGGCAGCATTGAGGACGTCAGTCATGCCCATGCGTGCCCTGTCTTTCACAAACTCCCCGCTATATCCTAACACTGCTAACAGGCGGATAAGTTCGTCGATAAAGCGATTGACCTTTCCGTCCTTCATGTACAACTGGCTCCACTCCCTCAGAGCGCGATTCCTCTCCGAGTGACCGCCAAAGCTGCCATCCAAACGCAGGCGCAACCCTTCCCAAGTTCGCAACTCATTCTTGGGATCACACTTGATCCCTCATCGTGTGGCCGCATCTTTGTTAATGTGCGGGTGTATGGCGTTATACCATTCTCTGGCAGTATCTCTCAAGAGAGGGATGACCAGGCTGACTTTCTCGATTTCCTTCACCAAGGAATCGCGTAAGTAGTCCAGCTTAATCACGACATCATGTACGAAGCGTTGTGTGTCCTTGGGATCCCCGGTGAAGGGGTCAACTCCAAGTTTCTCTGGCTTCTTGGGCCGATGAGATGACTTCTTAGCCTTATAACACTCCTGAATAAACGTATTCAGGGCCGCATATCGTCTATCATACTTGTCCTTCTTTTCTCGACTCCAGTGGCGCTTGCGACTGCCAAGCAAGTCTCTCGGATCGGTGGGCACGGCATCGGATCCATCACTATCGGACGAAGAAGAACTGGAATCACCCAGATCATGTCCTCCAGCAAGGTTTCCGCCTCTTGGAGGTTGTCCACCTCCAGCCCCTCCGGTGTTTCCACCTTGGGCTCCACCAGGCATGTCAGAGCCATCAAACCGTTCTTCCTCCAGCTCGTCCTCATCCATCTCATCAGACGGTGGGTGTGCGGACGGACGTGGTGGGAGTGGTTGACGGACGGATTGTTGAGGTTGGGGTCTTAGGTAATCATGCTGAAAATCCCCACAGTCGGCTACCTTATATCGGGTCGACTCACAATAGGTACAACGGCTCTTCGTGGTGATTGCGGCTTTTTCTTTCGCGGCTATTGTAATGGCTTGGGCCATCCCTTTAACACTGGGTGGCCGATGTAAAAAATAAAAATCAGTACCGTCTTCCCCAACCATGTGACATCCTTCGTTACAATACTTCAAAGCGAGTTATGCTGGTTGGTCTGAAAAACCTGACAATCCAGCTCTACCCCAAGGTTTTGCAAGAGCCGCTGGTGGCTGTGCCGAAGCAGAGGTTACCGCATTGTGAGGTGTGGCGGGTATTGGCATTGAGGCCGCAACCGCTTAGGGCCAATCTGATTCTACCCGTATCGCCGGTGCTGGTGTGGCAGGCTCAACTACCGGCCGGATAGGTACGTTCGATGGGGCTCGAGGTGGTGGCTGTGGCGAGGGTTGCCTCAAGCTTGGTCTCGAAGCTTGCCTTCTAGACTTGGTAACACCACTCCGCTGAGCTGCGACTCGAAGATTCCTGAGATTTGCCAAAGCGCTAACACCTCTAGATCTCATGGCTTCTTCGAATGCCACTGTCAACGGGGCTGGTTGGGGAACGACCAACATTTGCAATTGCTGTTGCAATTGTCTTACTCGCTCTTGCGATTTCAAGGCCGTCTGAGCCACTTGAGTCAAAATTGGTGCCATTTCCTGATGCAACATGGCAGCCGCCATCTCAGCTGCGTATTGTGGAGGAGGCTCAATTGCAAGAGGTAGCGGAGGTGCTGTACGCATATTGACGTCGTTGTCGGAGTCTATCGAGTACCCTCCCTGAACAGCCAACTCCCAAGCTGTCAGACGTGCCCTGATTATTCGATCTGAAAGGGCTATTTTACGGTACTCTACCTGCTGAATTTTCATCCAGCGGTGGGCATTGGCTACCATTTCGTTTTGCCATTCGAGCTGGGTAGCAGTGTTGAAATCTCCCATACAAGCCTTGGCTTCTTGAAACCTCTTGGTTACTTCTCTCATTATGTAGGGTTCAAATAGTTCCCTAGTGAAGTTGGCAAAGGTCATGGGAGTTGGTCTTTGTAGAGGGATTCTTTGTCCCACCGCAGGGTGATGCGTGAAGCTTGAAAGACAGGTAACAGGGTTTAATATTTCTAACTCCTGTACTTCTTCAGGGATGTCTGTAGGTTCTAGGTTGGCCATCTGCTCCTCGATGGACTTCTGTCCTATTCCGCGCATGGATGCAATAGCATTATAGCCGGAAATGTGATAGTTATACTCGACTATAGCCATATCTGCAGTAATTGTTGTTTCCACCCGATGCTTCTTGTACTAGACAAGTGACTCGTACTCAAACAAATGTCCCGATGATGGATTCAACGATTCACAGAAGAGAGTTAAGCGAGTGCGCTTAACAATATCCTGTAACAGGGGTACCCTATAGAGAGGTGAACTCTAAGGTTGCGACCATACCAAACACTTAAAGTAAAAGATAAAGATGAGGTAAATAATTCAAAAGAATCAAATGGTAAAACTTAACATTGTCAAGCTGAAAGCTTCACTCAATAAGTTCTCTCAAGGAAAGTTGGTTATCGAAGTAGAATGCCAAACACTTAAACTTAAGTAGAGAGCAGATTTAAGCCTTTTGACATTAACCACTACTCCAACCTTGTGCGAGCACCCTGTCCTACTCAGTGCTTGTGCGAGGTCTACCCTCCATCAGGGATTATCTTGCTGGAAGTGTCGGACCAACTCGGGTACACTTAACTCCGTCAATGGGATGTGAGTTTCTGCAATGCATCTCCAATACAACTGCAGGTGGAAAAACTCTTCCTATTGAAGTCATACGAGTTGCTAACTGTTTTGACAACAACCGGAGTCAATACCTAGGTGGTGGACTCACTGGCCCAGTTGTACTTTCGTCTATACAAGCTATGCAGTCCATCATTTAATCTACGCGACTATCCAAACGTGTTAAAATGACATGCAAGGTCCCCCAGTGAGATGTAGCAGATAGTTGGCTAAGCGGGCGCTACCCATAGCCAGCCTCTCGGGACATACTCTACCGTGATAAAACTCATACCTCTAGTCTGCAATAACAACCCATAGTAATGCTACAAATCAAGGGGAGAAGGTCCCTGCTGGTTACTGAGGTATTTGTCCCGAAAGCTCCCTGGTCTCCGTGAACTACATAAGTACCACTAGGAAGACTACCCTACTACCCGGAGGCTTTGATAGACTCCTAGGTGCTGGAGAGACCATTTATCGGCAACCCCCATTTTGGCGGTTACCCATACTCCCCTTATATATCCTGCGAACGACATTCAGCCAGACGGACGGCGACGACGACTTATACGGTGTTACGGCAGCTGCTCCAATGACCTCTTTTAACTAGCAAACGAGCAACTACAGAGCCGTCTGCCTATGACGCGCTGTTCCAACGCTAGGGCCAGAGGCGGGTGTTACCTAAACCCTCCCAACTTGAATAGGATGTTCAGACCACCATTACTCAGGCATGGGGCTTGTCCGCGCAGATGCGTGTACGCCCATGAACATCTAAGAGCCCATAGAATATGAGGCAATTGACCTCTAAGTTCTAGGATGACTTTGCTGGTGAAGGTGGGGTAACTTGTACTCCACAGTAGGGTAACTGAGGTCCCTTGACATAAAGGTCAAATTCCCAAGGTAGGGTAACTTTGCCTTCATATGTCTTTAACCGCTCCGGCAATCCGCCTGTCAACACCAATTGTTGTCTCGGAGGTCTGTGTAACGTTCCTATAAATTCCTTGACTTTATGCGAACTTACTCCCGAAAGGTTACCCTGCCTTGTATATTACCCAAGACTACTCTATTTTATCCTAGGCCTGGTCCTAGGTTAACCAGCTATTTGTATACTAAGTATACTAGACCATACCACCTCTGGCTACCCCTTGGTATACCATTTGGGCTAAGGTGATTGTCATTGTGGCTACCTATCGTAGGATCGTTACAGCAAGGTTGCCGTGTAAACTATGTCTGACTATGTCTACTACGTCCCAACGTAAGCCTTTGCATCTGGACAAAAAGAGAGCGGACTTCCATACCCAGAAATGGTGTTTATATTATATCCGCCTCCAGCGTCCCACCCATAGGGTGGGCAGGACGCCACAGGACACCGGTTATTCTTTTTTGCTCATGCTTTCTTGGATTTGGCTGCCCCTATGTGCATTTTGCAGTGTGGGGTATAGCCTATCTCTAATATGACCTAAGGGAAGGTGATGCTTATTAGAACATAGTGGCTGTGTCTACATTAAGGCTATTGCGGTAGGCTGTGTGGACCATGGCTGTATTTACAAGAAGGGTGGAGTAGAGCAGGAGGCCAACTGTTAGGTGGGAGCCTATCTCAAAGTCTTGCGAGATAACTCAGGCCGATAATCTTAATCGTAGACGGAGATTGTCTAGGAAGGCTCAATGTTCCAAAATAGAGTTAGGTAAAGTGATAAAGATTTTTCTAGTGTAAAAACTTATATTGATAAGATCTCTTCTCCGTTGCTTGATAATGTTGAAATAGCTCGGGAGGAACCTCGATATGTATATGCCGTGTCTGTGTGGTCCCGGGCTACATCTAGTTCTCATACTAACTGAGTACCTGCTAACAAACTCCAGCTTCTTCTAAGAAGTGCGAACACCATTTAACCTTGACAATTCTGTTATCTCACTTCGACCTCCGAAGAGCAACACCAAGAAATTTCCTGACGGTGCTCCCACACATCAGTCCATTGGTTACAATCCATCTTCGTCGGCATGGAGTCTTGCTTACCATTTGCATACGCAGCATATTCTCCATGATCAAACCAACAAAGGGGCCAGCTTTGTTATCAAACCTCTCAGCATTGCAGACATATTCCGCAACCAACATCTGCAAGGCATAAGATAGACTTGTTACGATAATCGCACCAATAGCTATTATCCCTCCATAGTCATATCGTTATCGTAGGGTTCCGTCAGCATCCTATGGATACTATTGACGTGTGTGAGTGCGGGTATGCCTCATTTCTCAAACTACCTCATCCGACAACACCATTCACTTCTGCGACCTTCATCGCGAGAGCCTGGAGTATTGAATGTGTTGCCTAACCATTGTCCGAGAAAACGTCCCGTTACTTAGTGACCACCTTCACGACTCTTGTCTTTAGTGCTCAGTAACCTTATGCGACATCCACCGATTTGGCTCCAACCACCTGCAGAAGCTCGCCCAAGGTCCTCCCTCATATATGCTGCGAACAGGATCCGGTCGGTCGGACGGCCGCAACGTATACGAGGGTTACGAGGAGGGCTCCAATGACCATGTCTTTCATGAGGGGACGCAACTACCGCGGTGTCTGCCGATCTAGCGCCATCCCAACGCCGGTGCGGGAGGGGGGTGTTGGCTTGTCCTTTTGAACTCAGAATCGTAAGGTAGGGTAACTATAGGCCTTTATTCACTAAGGGAAGGCTAAGCCTTCCCGTATGCCTAACACAAGCTCCATCACTCTAAGCTTCCTCCTCGAACGCTTCTAAGATCTTCCTTCCATTCAACAAATGAAATCCTTTTTGAACTCCGGGTAGTAGTGTAAAAAACCTCATGCGTTTACTTGTCCACACGAGGAAAATCTTTCTTCCCTATTCAACATCTGCCCTACTCGGCATATTTGGGTTTTCCTCATGAAAACCTTCTATCAATTCCTGAGCGTTTTCCAAACTCTCAGGTGGTTCCCAGGTGTTCTCATCCTCAGAACACTCTTTCCATTGAACGAAATACCTTAGTTCGCATATTCGCTTATTGCGACCGCGAACCTTCCTTGTATAAGAAATTATTTCACTCTTTACAATTCATTCCACTTCCCATTCGAGATCGCCATCGATCTCTTCTGGCTCTCCTGGATGCTGTTGTTTTCCTTCTCGGACCAAGGTTCAATAGGGTTCTAACAGCGAAACATGAAAGATCGGGTGGATCCTCCATGTAGGCAATATTTCGAGTTTGAAAGCGCGTTGTTCTTTTGCTTCTATGATTTTGAAGGGTCCAGAGAGCTTGGGACTTAATTTCTTCGAGGGTCGTTTTGTACGAATATTCTTTCCATTTAATATTACCAAATCGCCTTCTTTATAGTCCGGCTGTTGTAATGCTTTTCGGTTGTAGTATCTTCTCATTGCCTCTCGGGTATAATTTAGCTCTTCTACTGCTCGTTTATGAATCGCCTTCGTCCAGTGGCTGTACAACTCAGCCCCTGGGTTATGAGCTTGTCGCTCTTTCATCCATTCTGTCTGTGGATGGTTACCGTAATTTGTGAAGAAGGGTGATATTCCGTGTACTTTGGTTGCGGAATTGTTGTACGCGAATTCGGCGAAGGGTAACAGCTGATACCAATTGTCTTGGTCATAATTGACGAAATTTCTTAAGTAACCTTCCTTCACTTGGTTGGTTCGTTCCGTCTGACCATCTGTTTGTGGGTGGTATGCTGTCGACATTTTCCTTTTAATCCCTATCAACTTGCATAGGGATTGCAAAAATTCTCCTAAGAATTTTGCATTCATATCGGATATGATTTCCATCGGTAGACCGTGAAGTTTCGACACTCCTCATAGAAAAACGTTTGCGACATCCTTTGCGGTCGCGTTTGTCGGGAGACCGATAACGTGTGCCATTTTTGTGAATTGATCGACTACTACCATAATCTGAGTGTAGCCTTGTGATTCCGGTAGTTGGGTAATGAAATCGGTTGAGATAGAGTTCCATGCTGCGTATGGTATTTCAAGAGGTTGAAGTAATCCCCATCGTGCATGTCGAGGGGATTTATTGTGTTGGCACTCATCACATGACCGAATGTAGTCATTTATCCATTCGGTGTATCCTTTCCAATAAAAATCTCTCATGATTATCTCTATCGTTTTTTCCATTCCAAAATGTCCTGCTACCTTCGAGTCGTGGCATCCTTTCGCAATCTTAGTTTTTAGCGCATTGTCTGCAGGTATGTATAGCTGATTTTTGAAGTAGGGGAACCCGTCCTTATATTGCCAATTCGTAGGCAATTCTTTGTCACGGGTTATTAGATCTTTTAGCGTCGCTTCTCTGCTCAACCATTGCAGATCATTTCTTGACACTTCTCGGACTTTTTCCAAAGGTTCTTACTCCTATTCCTGTAGAAGAGCTTTGGATATCATAGCGCTTGACACCATGACTTGTTCCTGGAGGAGCCACGCGTTTCGTTCAACATCGTTTTCGCTAAATAATCTGTTTTCCCTGCTGTCCGCATCTAGCTCACACATGATTGGCTGTACCTGTTCCACTGCGATAGTTCGCTTAGGCGATAGGTCCGTGCTCCCGAATCCTTTGTTTCACCGTTCGGTTATTTGTAGATTGTCTACCTCCATCATTCCTGATGTGTCTATTTCTTCGATGATCATTTGTGCAATCCGGTCCCTCTCCTGAACCTGATAACTCTTTTTGCCATGATTCATCATAATGACTTTGACTTCTCATGTATGGTCAGTGTCTATCACTCCTCCGCCGATTCCTATACTTTCTTTGTATCCTAGGCGGCTTCGCGGGGCTATTCTAGCATAAGTGCCTTGTGGTATCCCTATCGCAATTCCGGTTCCGAAAGCCTTTGTCCTTGTGCTAGGATTAGCACATCTTCCAGAGCGTACAAGTCCTGTCCTGCCGAAAATCTTGAGCCTCTTGAGGGTAGCGTGGCTTGCACTGCCATTTTCATTACTTGAATAGCCGCGGCTTGTTGTACTAGCAACGGTCTCCTCAATTTTTCCTGAACTGGTTCATCCTGTACCAGGCTAATTTAAAAGTATTCTGGTTTCAAGATTGATTGTTCGGTGTGCTCAGCTCCCTCCTCAGGATGATACTCCAGTCGTCTGCTTAATGCGTCTGGTTTACCGCTTCGGGAACCAGGCCGATAGATAATCTTGAAGTTGAATGATGCAAGCAATTGTGCCCAACGAATTTGCCTTTGGTTCCACTTCTTTGTAGTCAAAAAGTGTTGCAAATTCTGGTTATCAGTGTAAACCGTAATCGGCTTATCCGTCCTGTACAAGTAGTGTTTCCATTCCATGAATGCCTCCCATATGGCTAGGAGTTCTTTATCGTGAATCTCATAGTTGCATTCGGCTGAATTCAATTTCCGGGAATGGAACGCCACTGGGTGAAGTCTTTTGTCCTGAAATTGGGACAAAATCGCTCCAAGTGCGAAGTCGCTTGCGTCAGTCTCGATTACCATTTCTCGTTCCGGTTAAAAATGCGCCAGGATTGGTGCCATTGTGAACCGCTGTTTGAGTTTTTCAAATGCTATGTTCTGCTCTCGTCCCCAGCTGAACTTTTGCTTGTCTCCTTTCAGCGTTTCCGTTATTGGCTTGCATATCTTCGAGAAGTTTTCAATGAACCTTCAATAGAAGTTTGCAAAGCCAAGAAAAATATGAACTTCCTTCACCGATCTAGGTGCCTTCCATTTCCTTATGGAGTCCACCTTCCTCGTGCTTATTGTGACCCCGTCCGTTGCCACAATATATCCTAGGAATTCAACACCTTTTACATGAAACTCAGACTTCTTAATAGACACCACCAATTGGTGTTCCATTAATCGCGAAAGTACTTTCTTGACTATCGCGACATGTTCTGCATACGTCTTGGAGTAGATGAGGATGTCATCTAGATACACCACTACTCCTTGGTCAAGAAACTCGCGTAATATTTTATTCATCATGCGTTGGAAAGTTGCGGGAACATTGACTAGTCCAAACGGCATGACTTTGTATTCGTATTGTCCGTATCGAGTTCTGAACATTGTCTTCTATTCATCACCCTTCTTAATCTATATTAGGTGGTAACTGCCCTTGAGGTCTAGCTTCGTAAACATTGTGGCGCCTGCAACCCGATCTCGTAATTCGCTCATCAAAGGAAGCGGATATTTATCAAGAATTGTCAACTTGTTAAGTTGTCGGTAGTCCACACATAATCGTAAGCTGCCATCTGGCTTTGGCACAAACAATATTGGCGCTCCGCCTGGCGATTGTCTATGCGTAATCTTGCCCTGGGCCAACATTTCATCAAGATTGGTTTTTAGGGTATTTAACTGGTACTGTGACATAGAATAGACAGGTCCCCAAGGAGGTTCTGATCCTTTCTTAAAGTCCATCGCATGATCGAACGTCCGTCTCGGGGCATCTTTTCCGACGCTTCTGGTCGAAACAAATCCTTAAACTGAGCATATTCCCGCGGTAAAGTTTCCAGTTCCACCGGATTCTTTTCTTCTACCCTTCCTATTCTTCCCACATACTGGGCCTTCGGATCGGATCCGACCGTTTCGTCGTATTCAAACAGATCCCTTACAGCCTCATCCTCGACGTGATCATGACATATCACTTGTCCGAAACTCCATTTTTTCAGTTTGTCTAAGTGCGATAAGTGGTATTCATGGTACCATCATCCAAAGGGGATGATAAGGTCAAAGCGTCCTGTGGGCGCTATTTCGGTGGAGATGGGAGACCTATGTCCATTTCCGATTTCCAGTGTGATGGGGCGGGTATATCTTTGACCGCCTGACGAACTTGAAAGTCCGTCGAATCCGACTATTCTATTTGGTTTTCTTCGGATTTTGTATGGAATCTCGAGTCATTCAACTAACCTTTCGCTTAGTAGGAAGCAACTAGCTCCCGAGTCCAGTAAAACATAAATGCCTGTGCGTTTGCCTTCAACATCTAATTGGGCAGGTCCTTCAGGACATGAATAATGTTTTGGAGAACTCGGTATCGGCCTTTGAGTGTCGTCTGGTTCTTTGTTTTTTCTTTTGAAATGCATTGTCTCGTTGATTGTGGTTGTTTATTACCGCGCCCGCGCAGTTTCATCCAGGGAGCACTCCTCAGATAAACTTTCTGAATTATTATTTTGGGCAGCCTACTACCAGCGGTCTTTACCTCCTTCCAAGGAGTTCCCAAATACGAGGCATTACCGTTTCGCACAATGGCCCCACCTTGCGACTAGGCCTGCGCAGTCCGTATCATCGACTTATTTCGTGGATCATTGGCGTCTGATTGGGAATGGTACCTTCGCCCATACTATTTGGGATTTTAACCGAGATACCTGTTGGGCCTTGGATAGCGTATCAGCTTAAAATAAGCGTGCCCTAGTCACTAAAGCCACAGCTCGGGTAATTATCCTCGCCCATGCTCTTCCTCAACGTATTTGGAACCCTTGCGCTAGAGCGGCACCTGTCCTGTTCTCAGGGATAGTTTAAACGAGATAGTGACTCTGAATACCCGAAGTATCCTAGCTTTTCACTTCCAGTGTCTTTTACCTATCCCCTACTGTGCAGCGTCCGCTTTTGCTAGGTTCCAGTAATTTTGGGCCATCTTGTCCCTTAGATCGAGGTAGAATAGTCTCGTCTCTATTGGCTAGCTTCCAGACATGCAAAGTAGGAAGTCGAATCACGCTTTTTTGCATCCTTCCCGGCCCTCAACGTCTCTCAATCTTTCCTCGATCCGTACCCTGATTTGTTCCCTTATCCAGTTCCAGTTCTTTTAACACGATCGAACTCAGCTATCGACTTCTATGAACTATTACATCGAGACTCTGTCGTCTCGGTACCTGGCTGGATTCTCTTCCTGCTTCTTATGACTTGGTTCCCCTTCTTCCGATTTGTCTAACCATTGTTTCTCCGAGGTTCACCGACCAAGGGGTTCATTCGATATAGACTTCATCGTTCTGGGACCTCAGCCACAAGGTGCGCGCCACGTTGTTCTTTTTGAGTTTCGATTCCCCGAGTTACGCCCGCACTACCCATCCGCCATCGCCAGTGGTGCCTGCGAGCACTTTATAGTGTCTTGCCGTCGTACAGGTTCCATGCAACCGGACGGTCTATTCTGTTCACAGTTCGTGAACTTTCTCCCTGGCTTCATTCAGCCATGACAGCTACTCTTTTTCTTCGGGCTTGGGGTTGGTCGCGCTTTCATTTATTTGACTCATACCTTTTGGTACCGAATGTTGCGACGGATTGCTCTTTTAGACAATGTTTCCAGAAGCGGTTTGTCATTCCACATCGTGTACATCCCTTGTTATTTCTTCATCGATCAATAACATCTTTGGGGATGGTGTCGTGAGCTTTGTCCCAATCTGTGTGTACTACCTCCTTTTTATTGGTAGCTGTCTTCTCTTTTGACCACATCTTCGTACGGGGTACCTTAGGCTTTCCCTTATAGGCGGCCCGTTTTTCTGCCGTATACCTTTTGGGGGGTCTTGGATTGCTCTTTGTCGAAGTTCGGTCTTCAGTTTTTCGACTTATCGATGTCCCCGAGGATTCGCCCTTTCCGTGTCTTTGGCGTTTGTCTTCCTCGTGATTCTCATGTTGAATCATTGCATTCTTGAAACCTGCCCGCCATAATTGGTCGTCAGGATAGGTTTCGAACGATAGTCTTAATAGTCCGCCTTCCGGCACCTGAGCTTTAAGCATGTCTCTCCATGCTACCCCTTGGAGTCCAACTTTAATGTTGTGGTTCTCCATTCGCAAAAGAATTGTCGTATGTCCCCATGATATCTTTCAAGTTTCATCAACTTGTGGGTTCTCTCCGCCTCATGGGTGGGCACAAAACGTTCGGTTACTTTTTGTTCAAACATGAACCATCTTTCATAACAGATCTCCTTTCTATATCCCAATGCCCCCAACATCTTTTTCCGATAGGTATCTGTGAAAGGAGCTACATCGTCTCCTTCCATTCGTCCCATGGCACATTTGATTCGATCTGTTTCCATGGTCCATTGGTGGCTGTTCCGTTCAAAATAGTCTTGAACTGCCATTAACAATATTCGAATATCCTGATGGGACTTATTCTTGAATACCCACGGAGGGCCAGAGGGTCTTTTGGTATGTAGTAGTCGTTCTCGAGCGATTGCTTTTGCCATGACTTCTACAACGTCCTCCTCTGCGTCTTCTTCTTCGGGACCTTGCCTCTCTCAACCTTTCCTCTTTTCTTTGGGACTCGGCCCTCCTTTCGGATCCTGCCCGTCGTCGTCGTCGTCATCACCATCGTCTAGGTCGGGGTCTCCTGCCCCGTGCATAGTAGTTGGTGGTATTTGGCCTCCTCCATTTCCTCCTCCTTATTCAGAAGTTGTATTTGACCGTTTTTTGGGAGCTCCGTCGGTATCCCGTACAGGCCGTTCCCTATTGTCAGTAATTACAGTTGGGGCTGCTGACCTTTGAGCTGATCTAGCTTCTACCTGGGCCTTTAGATCGATCAGGATATCATGAAGCTTCGCCATTTCCGCTTCATAACGTCCCTGTTGATCTCTTGCCTCCTCCTTGTGTTCCTCCTTGTATCAATTTAAAACCGACACATAATTGGCATTGTCATTTGCTCGGGCTTCCTCTACTTCGAGGATACGGTTCCGAAGCTGCTCGTCCTGTCGCTGGCTGTGTTCCGCCTGTTCTGCTTGGCGAGCTTGTTGTGCTTGGAATTCTGCTTGGACCTTCACCACGATTTCTGCCTGAATAGTTTTGGACTCTTGGTCCAACATGTCGATGGTCTTCTCAAACATGTTTAATTCCTCAACCAGTATGGACTCACCTTGTTCCAACCGGCACTGGAGTTTTCCTAACGCTCTTGCCTGTTGTTGGCCTTCGCTAGATAGTCGTCCAATATCTAAGTACATGGATTTTTGTTCTCTAGCTATTAGTTGACTAAATCTTCCGAGAACTCCTCCAAGGTGGCCCACGAATTGGTTTAACTCTTGTCTTGAGACATAGCTAAGAGTAGGTGTCTTAGAACGTCCTCGCATTAGTCGTCCAAGTGCTACCTTTCCAATTTTGCTGGTATCCAGTGAACCAGGAGTTTGGCTACTGCTATGGGTGATGGTCTCATCCCCTTCGGTATTTTCGGAGTTGTGGGTTTCTTCTGTCATATTTGGTGATCGTGATGTGTCAGGTCGCCGATGCACCGAAGAATTTCTGTGTGCTTACTTGTACCGGTTGGGAGATATCTGATGATACTTATCGAATTGACTTGGGGTTAAGCCAGATAAGAGGAATCTCATTGTCCCGGTTGGACATAGGGTATGGGGTGTTCCAGAAGTTGTCTGGAAACTCGTAGGTTTTTATATCCCTCGTAGGATAGGGAGTGTTCCACTCCTCGTCTGGTTCTTGGACCAGATCTCGTTCTTGCTGGAGGTAGGTCTCGATCCTCTGAGCAGCTGTAGGGGCAATGGCAACAGTATTGCCTTGCGGGAAAAGGTAAAGGATTTGGAGAATATGAGGTAAATCTTTTAGAAGTTCTTCGAATGAGTAGAATCGATGTTCGAAGATAGAATCGGCAAGAGATAAGAGTTCAAAAAAGAACGCTTCACTTATTTCGCCGAGGAGAGTTGTCATATAGTGAGCCTTGGTAACAAGGAGAACTATCAATATACTGTTAGGCAGGAGCCTATCTCAAAGTCTTGCGAGATCACTCAGGCCGATAATCTTAATCCTAGACGGAGATTGTCTAGGAAAGCTCAATGTTCCAAAATAGAGGTAGGTAAAGTGATAAAGATTTTTCTAGTGTAAAAACTTATATTGATAAGATCTCTTCTCCCTTGCTTGATAATGTTCAAATAGCTCAAGAGGAACCTGGATATTTATATGCCGCGTCTGCGTGGTCGCGGGCTACATCTAGTCCTCATACTAACTAAGTACCTGCTAACAAACTCCAGCTTCTTCTAAGAAGTGCGAACACCATTTGACCCTCACAATTCTGTTATCTCACTTCGATTTCCGAATCCCAACACTGTGAAATTTCCTGACGGTGCTCCCACACATCAGTCTATTGGTTATGATCCATCTTCGTCAGCATGGAGTCTTGCTTACAATTTGCATACGCAGAATGGTCTCCATTATCAAACCAACAAAGGGGCCAGCTTTGTTATCGAACCTCTCAGCATTGCAGACATATTCCGCAACCGACATCTGCAAGGCATAAGATAGACTTGTTACGATAATCGCACCAATAGCTATTTTCCTGCCATAGTCATATCGTTATCGTAGGGTTCCGTTAGGCATACTGGAAGGCTTAGCCTTCCCTTAGTGAATAAAGACCTATAGTTACCCTACCTTAGGATTCTGAGTTCAAAAGGACAAGCCAACACCCCCCTCCCGCACCAGCCTTGGGACGGCACTACATCGGCAGACGCCGCCGTAGTTGCGTCCACTCACCAAAGACATGGACATTGGAGCCCTCCTCGTAACCCCGTATACGTCGCGGCCGTCCGTCCAACCGGATCCCGTTCACAGGATATATGAGGGAAGACCTTTGGCGAGCTTATGCAAGTGGTTCGAGCCAGATCTGTTGACGTCGCATAACATTACTAAGCACTAAAGACGAGAGTCGCGAAGGTGGTCACTAAGTAACGGGATATTTTTACTGACAATGATTGGGCAACACATTCTATACTCCACGCTCTCGCGATGAAAGTCGCAGAAGTGAATGGTGTTGTCGGATGAGGTAGTCTGAGCAATCAGGCATACCCACACTCACGCACGTCAATAGTATCCTACGGATACTGACGGAACCATACGATAACGATATGACTATGGAGGGATAATGGCTATTGGAGCGATTATCGTGACAAGTCTATCTTATGCCTCGCAGATGTCAGTTGCAGGATATATGCAATGCTGAGAGGTTCGATAACAAAGCTGGCCCCTTTGTTGGTTCAATCATGGAGACCATTCTGCGTATGCAAATGGTAAGCAAGACTCCATGCCAACGAAGATGGATCGTAATCAATGGACTGATGTGTGGGAGCACCGTCAGGAAAAATTCATGGTGTTGCGATTCGGAAGTCGAAGTGAGATAACAGAATTGTCAGGGTTAAATGGTGTTCACATTTTCAGAAAAAACTGGAGTTTGTTAGTAGGTACTTAGTTAGTATAAGAACTAGATGTAGCCCACGACTACCCAGACGCGGTATATAAATATTGAGGTGCCTCCCGAGCTACTATTTGATGCGGTCTGGCAAAAGCTACCTTGCAGCCCATCCTTCCTGGTTTAATCAGGACACTCCCTCTCTCTGCCCCAGGTGCCGTGCCTCGGCTGAAACCTTTGAGCATGCCATCCTCCACTGTGAAGCCCGTCGCCGCCTGAGAAACAGTCTCCTCCCAACCCTCACCTCCCTTGACGCCGCCTCACCCGTATGGTCCTCCGATCACGATATCGCCACCCTTTCTAGATTTATCACACTCACGGCCACCGGTTTTCCACCCGACATGTTCCCTCCGAGCCCTACTTCCAGTACTGCCCACAGCCTCACTCCCTCCCCTTCCTTCTCCCCCTCGCCACGCTTCAGGTTTTCTCCCATGGAGGATGATTGACTTGTTTGGGTGTTTCTTTACTTGTTATTTTAAAACGGAGGTCGTGAGATCTGTTGGTTTTGGATGTTTCTTTACGAGTTTATGATGTTTCCCCTTGGTTGGTTATTGCGTCATAGTTTGGCTACGCTTTGGAGAACTGGGTGGATAGGATTTTCTTTTGTTGGTTGTTTTATTATAGGTTTTGTTTACGCCATAGCTCACCGCTGCATGCGAGTTCTTTGTACCTTTAAACAAACGAATATATGACTTAAACAAAAAAAAAACTCCCGAGCTATTTGAACATTATCAAGCAACGGAGAAGAGATCTTATCAATATAAGTTTTTACGCTAGAAAAATCTTTATCACTCTACCTACCTCTAATTTGAATCATTGAGCCTTCCTAGACAATCTCCGTCTACGATTAAGATTATCTGCCTGAGTTATCTCGCAAGACTTTGAGATAGGCTCCCGCCTAACAGGTTCCGTCAGCATCCTATGGACACTATTGATGTGTGTGAGTGCGGGCATGCCTGATTTCTCAAACTACCTCATCCGACAACACCATTCACTTCTGCGACTTTCATCGCGAGAGCGTGGAGTATAGGATGTGTTGCCTAACCATTGTCTGTGAAAACGTCCCTTACCTAGTGACCACTTTCACGACTCTCGTCTTTAGTGCTCAGCAACCTTATGCGACGTCGACCGATTCGGCTCAAACCACTTGCATAAGCTTGCCAAAGGTCTTCCCTCATATAGGCTGCGAACGGGATCCAGTCAGACCAACGGCCGCAACGTATACAGGGGTTACGAAGAGGGCTCCAATGACCATGTCTTTGGTGAGGGGACGCAACTACGGCGGTGTCTGCCGATGTAGTGCCATCCCAACGCTGGTGCGGGAGGGGGGTGTTGGCTTGTCCTTTTGAACTCAGAATCCTAAGGTAGGGTAACTATAGGTCTTTATTCACTAAGGGAAGGCTCTTACAGGGCTGCTAGAGGGGGTGGTAGAGTCCACAGCCTGGTTCTAGAGACACTTGACAGAAAATCAGAACATCGTGAGGGAGGGACTGGTCAGTTACTTGGTTTGCAATCTTTTTCCCAAAATGGTTTAAAGTCTTAGGAAAAACAAGCCTGATTGGCTGCCCCATCCAAGGGATGAGGTGGTGAGAAAAAAAGTGAAGTAGCAAAAACAGTGAGATTCCTGGTTTTACCAGAGGGAATGGTGTGCTCGCAGTGCCAAAATGTGAAATGTGAGGAGGATGTATGCAGTGTGCAATGGTGTGAAAAATCTTTGCTTCGCTATATCGTAAAATCTTTCATTTCAGAAGAAAGCAACGGGGTGCGACTGTATGCATATTTTTTTCCCTTATTTTCTTGTTCCTTATAGGCAAAACCATTTGTCTGTAACTTCTTTTTTTACTACCCCTTTTGATGCTCAATTGCCCCGTTCCGTACGTTAGAGGGCTTTTTTTCACTATAGCAAACTTGATCTGGTGTGCCCCGAATTTTCCTTCCCTCGCCGTTCATTATAGCCAGGGATTCACTATGTCCAGGTTCACTATAGCCGGGGGCAACCGTACTGGCAGTCTTACTTATTGGGTTTTATTGGGGTTAATTTCCGGTATACTGGCTGGCTTGGATCAGGTTGCAGTGCTGGACGGACAGACCCCCGCAGACATTTATATACATTCAGTAAATTTCGGCTTGCTAACTTCATACCCCCACAGAAAGAGTGCCGCTGTATAGATATGGTAGTTCATCTATATCTGGGTGTTGGGAGGTTATTTGTCGAATTTATAAGGGTGAAAGTGTCATACTTGCGGTATTGTTAACGATCGAAAATTGGAGTCCAGAACTCAAGCCTACGGGAAGTAATCCGATGTAGTTTTGGAATGGGTCGGGAGGCAGCAAGTGTTTTCACCCACTCTCGCACAATTCAGGTCTCCTACAAAGACGTATGAGAAAGAAAACCATGCACTATCGCATCACCACCCACAACAATTGAAGCAGGAGTAGTAAAAGACCCCAGAGCCGAGCGCATGCCGCTTTGCATTATTATACGTATATACATCTAATACTGCGCCTAGAAGAACTTAACCCCCATCTCCTCGTTCGCGCCGAATACCTGCGCGAGGCTACGTTTGACAAGAAAGTCGAGGGCTTTGCGGAGGACATACGGGTCTATTGTGTGGAATTCTGTGTGAGGAATTGTGAGTGAGCTGTGGGGGTGAGCAAGCAAATGGGGGGGGTACCTTGGTTCCTAGTGAGATCCCCTTCAGATATCTCGTAAAGTGTGAGTACGCTTCCTTTTTGTCCTGTATTATCGATCTTTCCATCTCCATCGTCAGCACCTTCCCATCCCCGCCAAAGCATGCAGACACAATTACCCATTCATAGATCGCATTAGCCCACTCCTCTGGCTTCCTCCAATAAACTATCACCGTTGCCCTCCCCACACCTTCCCACTCCACGTCGCCTTCTGTCGCCATATACTCCAGGAGCTCTACCGCGTCGCGTTGCTTGAACCTACCTAGGTACCCAGTTAAAACGCATTTCCTCCACCAAAGGGGGGGACCTACGATTGAGGTTCCTGTTATAAAATAACTCAGTTTCGAGTGCATCGCTGAGTTGCAGTTTCCAAATCTTGTGTGCGCGGCAGTAGGATAGGACCCAGGCAGCCCAGATTGAGCGTTGGTGGGCCCATGTGGTGTCGTTGGGCTGTGTATTTTGTTTGTGTTAGTCGTGGTGTAATGCCCTCAGTAGGGAGGAGGGATGATATCTTGTGAAGAAGGCGGGGAACTCGTAGAGTTCTGGGTACTCGAGGTTTGGGGGTTTGGGTTTTGTGGACATTCTGGTTGTTGTTATTAGGGCTCTTAGATGGAGCTATTAATTTGCATAGGATGAGGTATGATATGATACGTAGAATACCTGCGTGCAGTTGACTTAGTTGATTGGTTAAAGATGGGGTGGCGGGGGTGGGTGAATGCTGGGCTCAGAGTGACTTGATGGGAGCCAAGCTTTGCGGCTCTGAATCTTGCAGGCGACCCTTTTCTTATTTTCGTCCCGTTGTGACCCTGATCTTTTGGCGTGGACTTGACAGGTTTCCCCCTTCCTTCTTCCTCCGTCCGCGACGCAATAGCTTATTTCTTTTAATTTCGTCCTCAAATGTCTACCTTCTCTCATATACTGTGATAATGCCGGAAATGGAGGAAATAGTTGTTGACGGAAGAGGTGGATCAGGAAGGAAACCGCAGAATAACCTTCTACAGGGAACCTCGGCGGCGGGGGCTAGAGCTTTGGGAGCACAGCTTATCGCATTCTACTTCCGGGCCCCGGTAAAAGCGTTTTTCAGACTACGGGTGGATTATATGGTACCCTCGCACCTCTCACGAATGGTCAGATGGTACCGATATAATAGCTAATGGGGGCAGCACGTTCCAAGAGCTATAAATCCGAGAGTTCAAGCGAAGGAAAAATGGTCGTTAAGACAATCTACCCCCGGGCTTCTATTTCATGCGGTAAAGCACCATGGGTGGAAGTTCATCCCTAACCAAGGTAAAGCCATACAAATCCTACTTCTACAATATATATTCTCATTCACGAGTAACATAGTTCTCCCACCCCTTGTAGCAAATGCAAGCGTTGGCACGATCCTCTACACTTCGTACCTACAAGTCCTTGGAAGTCTTCACCAACCCTCCTCACAACCTACAAAACGAGTCCACCCACCACCCCCGTTTACTGCGGCCTTCCAGGCCGGCTCTGCAGCTGGAGCCATTCAATCCCTCGTTGCGGCGCCCCTCGACGCCTTAGCAGTCCGTTTCCGAGTAAGCGATATGTTAGAAGGGAAGTACACATCTATGTGGCAATACGGAAAGTACAAACTTCACGAGATCGGTCTTCGGGGAGTTTTCTCGGGTTACTCTCTCTCTCTCCTGAAAGAATCCCTCGGATGTGGCCTCTTCTTCGGATCGTTCGAGTATGTCAAACAACAAGCTTACTTCTCATACTTGACATGGTACTATGGCCGAAGGAGACGAAAGCATCATACAGAACATGTCACCATCCGTCCGCATTACGCCCTCGAACCGATTTTCCTGCTCCTAGCCGGATTTTCAGCGTCGGTTACTCAGCAGGCAGTTCAGCACCCGCTGACCAAGATCCAAGATGTGCATTATGGAAGACTAGAATCTATTGATTATGCGTCGAAGCTGCAGCGTGCCTCAGCTCTGAGGGAGTACACACACAGCTACGAGAAAACATTCGCACAGTGTAAAAAGCAGGCGGCGAAGGTTGGCGGGTGGAATAATTGGTTGTATAAAGGGTTTGTTCTCAACACGCTGAGGCAGGTACCCAGTACAGCTGCAGGATTGATCGTGTTTGAACTAGCTAGGAGGAAGTTTGGGGATGAGGGAGAGGCGATTGCTATCGAGTATGAGAATTCTACAATCCTGCTGTCGTAGGCGGAGGCATGTTGTGGACGGCGTTTGGTGGGGATATTTGCGTCTGACCGGTGCGTGCTAAGCTTACTTACTCTACTCTTGCCTGTGGGGTGTTAGATTTCCTGTGATAGACCTTTAGATAGCCTTCCCCATTTTGTTCTCTCCTTTTTCCTCTGAATAAGGTGGGGTTAGTAGATATGAAGGGAAAATAGACGTAACGCGCAATAGAGATGCCTGTTTAAGATATCGCCGTACAAATAAAGAAAGACAGAACTCGCCGTGCAGCGACTTGAAAACCCTTAATCGGCCGAGAGATGACATGAGCGAGCATAGTTTGAAGCCCTCCGACTCACCCAAAGCACCGAAACTGCTACACAATCGGTCCAGACGGGTTCGCGATTCCCATGTTTTCACATGAAGATTGATATCATACCGAGATTGACACCCTCCCCATCATCCATTGTCACTCGCGCATTCTTACTTTAGATTTTATTGAGAAATGGTCCTCTGAGTTGAGGTACGAGAGATTTGCTATAGCTTCCTACTCACTATTACGTATATGAAGGTATACCCAGATGTTTGCATTTTACACGATAGCTTGCGTAATCACGATAGGGGATATATATATACCGCTCATGTCTTTTGTAGTTTGCAAGCGAACTTAATCAATGAACTTCCGCTGCAGGACAAAAACGCCCAATTCTTGACAGATCTAAAGCCATTAAATTGCGACTCCGAAAGGGAGAAAAACACAAACTATAATCGAAATTTCCTAATCAAACCGAAACTCTAATTCAGATAGCGATCCTACGGTTCTATAAGGGCATCATTTTGTTTCACTCGACTGACCGGAGGATGATGCTCCAAGGTCCCCAAAAGCGGCAGCACTTTGAGGCCAGAAAAGGTGTTGAAATGTACGATCTCAGTCCCTGCCATTGCACATTTACTGCCCATGTGACATGCTTGGTCATGATGTTACAAGTACCAGTATACACGAGTACTCAAATACATTACCGGCAGGAGGACATTACGATCCAGGAAGTATCTGTAGACAAAATGCAACAGTGGCCAAGCCTCTACAGTACAGTACCCATTGTTTTATTTCTGCATGACATCTCTGATCACCATTCCACCAAGCTTTACTTGCGGTGTTCCACGTTCCTGCAGCTAAAGGCTGTCTTCGTTATAATGGTGTAGAACTGCTATGGTCACCCTGGCTCCCCAGCTTCGTCCTTCGCGCACTCTGCTCGAAGGTGATATGTAAGTCTTACACCTTGCACGAGAAAGCAACCCAATACAGCTGACTAGAATGTAATAAACATCAACCATTGGCAATAAAAATTAAAAAAAAACACTCCACCAACCACCTCCCGGCTAGAGGACATAAAGAGCTGGCTAATTCCTAGGTGCTTTGTAATTTGCCTGAATCTCTGGACTAATGGCCCGTTTACCTAACAGCCTCGCTCTAAATCTCGGTTGACAAAACTAGACGGTGGCATTTCAACTGGCATCATTTTCTGATAGACCGTGCAAGAGTGTTTGCATTTGAAAATCCCGCCAGATGCTCAACGGTATGCCACGGTAGGTAAACACCATCTACTTGCCCAAACATCTCCAACCGTCAACCCCCCTCAAACGGCCGGCGCCTTCTCGTGCTGCTAGACGGCCGTCTATAGGTAAATGGGCCCAAAACGCCTTGAAAAGGCTGTGCCAGCTCCAGGCAAGCGGCAAGCGGCAGCTGCCCGGCACTGCGCGGCTACCTAATTGCCAGTATTGGATAACGGTGCATCGACTGGAGAACCCGTGGTTGCTAGTCATATGCACGGGTTAGTTCCGTGAATGGGGATAGGCAAGTATGGCCCTAGTGGACACGTGAGTGGATCATGGTCGCGGGCTCCAATGTTGCGCATTCTAATTGGCGGTAAGGCGCGTCTGAATTGTTTAAGAATTAGCCAGAAGGTTGCACAGATGGAAGAAAAAAACAAGAACAAGGTTTACTTACTCTGCCCGGATACTAGGTGTTACACTGGATATTTTGGACATCACGCTAGACAAGCTGGACACGCTGGGCATCACGTTGGACACGCTGGGCATCATGCTGAATATCCCGGAGCAGCTGAATAATGGCATCACCCTGCCCGGCCAGTGGCATGTTAGGAATCCTGGGGACCCGACCCATAGCTGTGCTCGTACCACGAACTAGGTTAGCGAAGTCGGGCCGCAAGGCCGAGATCGAATTGAAGCATTTGTTCGGGATCCTGTGCCATTCTGTCATGCGTTACGAAGGCAAGTCTATTCAGTCAGAGAGGCAATTACCCGAGGGAAATATTGTAGGCAGGACCCCTACCGCGAAGTTGTATTGCCTGTCGCGGGTTAGGTGGCAAGGTTGGGGGCTTCGTTCCTTCCTAAGGGTGCGTTCGGTTAACAGCTGAACGGACCGTTCGAGTAGGAAATTTAGAGGGTTGAACCGTTGCATCCAACGGGACCGTTCAGGAAGAAGATTTGGTGTTCGGTTACCATCCTGCCGTTTGCCGAAAATGGGTGCGAGCAGTCAAAAATGAAAAGGTCCTCTGAAGGGCCTTTTCATCGGCCGTTCGTCGTTGTTGACAACCACGAGGGCTCCTCTCCGGCACCCACGAAATCGGTTGACTAATGAATGGTCGATTGAACAATCTGCTTAACCGAACAGCTTTCCTGGGGATTGACCAAATCTCAAGCAACCGTTCACGGCTGTGAACGGTCACCTCTGCAACGGCAGTTGAACGGTCCATAGTTAACCGAACGGAGCCTAAGGAAACTTGCTCTGCACTTCTTTAGTTTGCTTTGTAGTTTGCTTGGAAATACATTGGCGCCACCATCGTAACGGTGTTCAATAGTATCATAATTGTGGTAGTTGAGAGTGAAAGTGCTCGAGTACAGTAGTCGTCTATGCCATAAACCCTAACCCTTATCTTACACATGCGATATCAGGACCAGTGCCAAAACCTACCGATACCGGTATAATACTTTGCCAGCGGCCCACCCACAGAACTCGGAGCATGATATGAGCGCAGGCTCAAATATCCAGAACAGTATCGTAAGTTGTACTTGTATAGACGGTGAATTATCATTCTTCCGCTCTTCACTTTGGCACTGGCAATCTGAGACCTTCACTACATTCGCATTCGTGTGCTCAATATTGCCTAGTGTCTCCTAGCACCGATAAGAGGGAAGAATGATGCCGCTAGATCGTTGATGATGTTAACGGGGGATGACTGAGCAGGGCGATCACTCTCTCTCAAATTTGGTCATTAAAAATACCCTCCTCCTCGCTAATCTCCCCTCGCCTCCTATCACCCTTGAGAGGTCGACCAACCTATGACAGGGTGGATACCTCCCTCTGCAAGAACACCTTACCGGTACTCGAGTACAATTAACCTTATTTTGGCTTCTGATGGAAGTCCGTTAAAAAAAGAAAACACACAAAAAAATACCGTTTCCCTCATCCGAAAATGTCGAGTTCCCAAAGTTCAGGTCCCTTCGTCGCCACTAAATCCACTACAAGCTCTTTCATTTCTGCACCACCTACCCAAGCACCCGCGATAGCATCGTCTGGCAACGATCCGCAAAGACGTAGCGGGGGCGGAGGCCCTACCTTCGGATCTAATCTTTCTTCGAGAAACAATTTGGCCTCTCCGAGAAGTGGCCAAGCGGGACGCACGAACCATCGCAATCGACGTAAACCGGGTGCCACAGCTTCCGAAGAAATTGCTGCCGAGAGTCAGGTACACCGTTACTCCCCTCCAACCCCCTTTCTCCCTCTTCCTTTCTGCCCCACTACGCGGTATGATAGTGAGTTAGAACTGACACAGAATGTTACACTGCGAATTAGGTCACAATGGGGACACGCAATAGACGCAAGGGCACTTCGATCACCCACCTCATGAGTTGGAATGTTTCTACCGCAGCCTCCCGAAGCTCAGATAATTACCGTTGGCATGATAGCCGCCGCTATCCGGCCTATGGGATGGGTTCGGGTTACCACGAGGTGGACAAAGCTCGGTAAGATTTTTGTAGTCGGATTACTTCTACTAATCGATGATAGGCTGACAAGCTGAAAAAGTTACGTCAATGCCAATTATCGCTTTATCGTCCATCCCGGCGGAGATTTCCGCGCACAGGCGATAAATCCCGACGATCCCTTGCCATGGAACCTTGTACTCCAGGTTCTCGCATCGGCAAAAACGCAGCAGCCCACCTGTCCTATCTGTTTATCTCCCCCGGTTGCTCCACGAATGTCAAAATGCGGTCACATATTCTGTCTCCCATGTCTTATTCGGTATATGGCCTCCGTTGAAGACGCCGGGTGTCCACCGGAGAGGCGACCAAAATACAAAAAATGTGTAATCTGTATGGATAGTGTCTATCTGGCAGAATCCAGGCCAGTCAGATTTTTCACCGGGCAGGAAAATGCACCCCCCCGAGAAGGGGAAGATGTCGTCCTTCGTCTTGTAATGAAACGCATGGGCAGTATCCTCGCATTACCAAAGGACGGAGCCCATTGCCCTACGCAAGTGGAGGAAATCCCATGGCATTTTGCCGCTGAGGTGATGGACTACGCCCGGATTATGAAAGGGACTGAGACCTATATGATCGATCAATATACGAGAGAGGTGGAGGATCTTAAGATCATGCAGCAGGAAGACGAGGCCATGTTTGGGGAAGATGGAGAATGGGCAAAGAAAGCCGCGACATCGATTGGGGCCCAAATTGAGACCATCAAAGGAATGGGGGACCCAAAAGGCTATCCCTCTGATACCTTTGCTGACCCCACAGAAGCGGGGAGCGAGAGAAAGAAAGAAAAGAAGCCGGAAATCAAGTTTAATGAGAGCCAAGAGGATGTTCCCATTATGTACCACGTATCCCATGAGGCTCGTTCCGGCCATTCATCGAGCTCCGTTTCGAGGTCGCAAACGCCTTCACAGAACAAATCCGAAGCAGCAGTGCTCACACCTGCACTAGAGCTAGCGCCAAAAGTCAAACTGCAACCCCAAGTTAGCGAGTCTTCTGCATCCCAAGCAGATGCAAGGGACGTAATACGGCAGCATCGGAACGGATGCTCAGCCAGGGGCGATGCTCCGTATTACTTCTACCAAGCTCTTCCTCACTACTACTTATCCACCCTTGATATCAAAATCTTAAGAGCGGCTTTTGGATCTTATTCAGACCTTCCCTCGACTATATTGCCCAGGGTAGAAAACGTGGTAACAGGTTACTCAGTCGATGACGATTTCCGGAAACGTGCAAGGTATCTGGCACATCTTCCCTATGGCTGTGAAATAGCCTTCCTGGAATGCGACTGGACAGATATCGTTCCCGCCGAGGTTCTAGAAACATTTAACACTGAGATTGACCAGCGGAGGAAACGAAAGCTGGAGAAAGATTCCCGGGAAGAGCGTGCCCGGATCAAAGCAGAGAGCCGACAGGAAGAAAATCGTTGGGCTCAGGCTAAGCACAGGAAGGAATTATTGGCGGATGATTACGAGCAGGCCCTGCTCACGACGATGGCGACTCAGGGTATCAACGGGACCGAGCCTGATGGTGGTGCATCAAGTCCCGCCATAGAAGCCCCTTCCCCGCCTCTTGGCAATGATTTCCACAGCGGAGAGGAATCTTCGGCTGCTGGCCCAGCATCGCCCTCCACTGGCCCAACCCAGAGGCGAACTGTTTGGGGGACACCTCTTGTTCACCTCCCAGGGGAAACGGAACTCGCTACTTCTATGCCTGCATCTGATGACAACGGCGGTTGGTTACCGGACTGGGAGCGGGACCTCATGCTCCAGGAACAGGTACTGGTAGGATTGGAATCCGCAGGGAGTATTGCCAGCGGTAGTGGGCGGGTGCCCAGTCAGGGAAAGGGGGCCCAGGGCGGGAAGAAGAAGAAGTTTAAAAAAGTTACACTGATGACCAATGGGGGGAAGCGTGGAGCTTGATTGCGCATATATCAAGCCTACTGTATGGTTCTCTTTCGAGCACTATTCCTTGTCACTGCTGGTTGCGCATTGCCTTTGCTCATCCGCTTTTCTTCCTTTTTAGCTATTTAAATCTCTTCTTGCTTCTGCTTTAGAAATTCACTTTTCCTTGGTCCAGAGAAGGACCTAGAATCATAAAGCATAGCGTAGATACATAGCTTTGGCTACTTTTACAGATAGGGATTCTCGATTTTAGGCCCCCCACCTGATCCTGCATCGGCTGGGATGTTCTCTCCCCTTATTTTCCCTTTGTTTGTCTAGTATTTGGGGAAGGGGTTTTTAGGAGTTTTCAGGCCACATATATGTATTCAAGAAGTTGCAAATTTCGATATATCCTCTACCTATGAGATGAGCTCTCGTCTATGATACCGGCAGTTCACAGGCTGCTGTTCTTGAACTGTAATTTAACACGAGATATTTCCGACAGCTACTTGTAGTATTCATATTCCTGAAACCTAGCCCATATGGTTCTGTAGTGCTGAATTGTGCTGGCATACAAGTTTTCTCCCTTTGCAATTTGAGCGCTTTGGTGAGTAAGAGAGATTTTTAGCCCCAGTTGATATTGCATGGTCACAAAATTCAGATTTAGGTGACTTATGTCGAGAGTCCGAAATTGGCCGAAATTGACCTGGGGCCGCTGTACTCGTACTGTACAGTACCTCTCTGCTGTCACCATAGCTCGACAACCTTCCACTAACACCCCACAATGACCCCCACTACCACAACAACAACAGTTAGAAACGGCCTCAACCACAAACCCCACGATCGAAATCCCTACGACTCCGATAGTGGCTCGAATAATGAAGATGACTCCTCACCACCTCCCCCGGATGTCAATTCCTGCACAACCATTGAAGAACTCCATGCGGTCCTCACCCATTTAACTGCCCAAGACGCTCACATCGACAGCAAACTCCGCACGTTGCTCTTGAAGCAATCCGAGCTTGAGCACTCCCTTGCCCGCCTAGACTTGCTACGAGCACATCTAGGCACACAAGTCGTGGCGGCCCGCACGTTATCAAACACAATGCTCTCCCCTGCGGCAACTACCGCGCAGCGAGTCTCCTCCGCCGTGAAGCGCTTGGATATCGAGCAATCCCGTGTTAGAGCAACGCTAGAGGTCGTCGAGCAAGTTGCTGAGCTGAAAACTTGTGTTTTGGGGGTAACTGGGTCGATGGGTGCACCGCAGGATTGGGAAACCGCAGCGAGCTTCTTACACCGTGCTGGGAAGATCCCGCAGGAGATCATCCGTGGAGAGTTCGCAGAGGAAATAGTACCCAGTGCTGAAGTTCCGGATCTTCCTTCCGTTACATTGGAGAATGCTGCAGAGTCGCTATGTGGGCTATTTCTCCGGGAGTTTGAGCATGCGGCCGAAGCTGCGGACGGGGAAAAGGTCACTAGGTTCTTCAAGCTGTTTCCCTTAATCGGTAGAACAGATGTTGGACTTGAAGTATACGGACGTTATGTGTGCCGGGGTGTTGCAGCAAGAGCTAGGGATGCGCTCGCTGCGAAGAGACAGGCCGTAGCGGACGGGGCTGGTGGGTTGGGCGACTTTTTCTATGCCAATGCGGTTACGAGGTTGTTTGAGCATATTGCGAATATAGTTGAGCAGCATGGGAAGCTGGTTGAGAGGCATTACGGTGAGGGGAGGATGGGGAAGGTCATTGAAAGGCTGCAGGTTGAGGCCGATACCCAGGGGGGAATTATTATTGATACGTTTACGGATGAAAGGAATATTGATAGGAAGGTATGGTCCTCTTGTGGTGGGCGAGATCAGGTTACATGTGAGGTGGACGCTAATAAGTATAGCTCACGGATATCAAATCATATGCATTCTCATTTCTAGTTCAGTCCTACATGCCGTCGACCAGAGGGCCTATGGGTGGTCCTCGTTCCGGCTCACCAGCCCCCGGCGGCGCGGCGCATAGGAATAGTGAAGATGAAGGTGTTGATGTTAGGGAGGTAGATATGCTACTTAGTGAGATTGGGGTGATGCTTGGCCGATGGTCATTATATTGTCGTTTTCTCGCACGGAAATGCTTGGTAGGAGCTAATCTTTTCCTTTGGATCTAAGCTTTCTAACTAAATTCTAGCCCCCCGAGCCTCAAGGCCTGGGAGAGACCGATGCCCTCCCACCCTTCACAATCCCCCTTGTAATAACAAACTCTGCATTATGCCGGAAGGTTCAAGACCGACTAATAGTTCCCTTCAACACCATGACCACCTTCTTCTGCCGTCGCTCCGTCGAAAAGGCCTTCCAGCTCGACGAATCCCCATCCGACCTCTCTTTGTCACTCACCTCCCCTGCATCCTCCTCTAATCCACCATATATCACCTCCGCCGTCGACGACGTGATGTACATTGTAAACAATCTCCTTCGACGTGCCCTGCATACCTCCCAACGAGCCCTCGTTAGCAACGCAATTTCGACAGTCGGCCGAGTCCTGGGCTCAGATTTCGTCGGCATGATCCAGCGCAAAATGCAAGTAGAGAGCTATCCTAAATCCTCCTCAGGCATTCCGGGGGCTCCAGTCCCAGACGACAAAATCCTCGGCTTCCTGGTCCTCCTCAACAACCTAGACGTAGCATCAGACTACACCCACCGCCTAATCGGTGCTTTTGTCAACGCCTCATCTAATATCCCCGGGGCAGACAGCAATCTAGGAATGGATGCCAGCAGCGACAACGCAGTGCCATTGGAAGAGCTCTTCCCCTTCCAAACCGACGCAACAATTGTCCGTGATTCTCTGAAAGGGATGGAAATCGGCTTCGAAGGAAAAGCTGGTGAACTAATCAACGACGGAATAATGGTCTTCTTCAACCAAGTCGTCAAACCGAAACTCCGACCACTCTTAGCAGAGGCGTTCCGCGACGTGGAGTACCTCGTCTCACCAGAGGGCGATGAAAATGCGTACTCCCGCTCGGACCCGGACGACGAGGACGAGCAAGAGGGGATAAGCCCTGAATCCAGAGACGAGCTCGTAAAACTGCGCTTTCAGTCGGGTTGGGACGCGCTCATGACACCATACAAACGAATACTTACAGGAAAGGTTTTTAACAAATTGCTTAATACTACGGCTAGTTACTTTTCCAAGCTCTTAGAGAAGCGGATTTGGGGATATGCTGGGAGGGTCAGTGAATTGGGGGCGATTAGATTGGAGCGGGACGTTGCAGGTGTCGTGGGTGTTGTGGTTAGGGGCGGGCTGTATGGAGTTCGGGATGCGTTTGCTAGGTGTTCGCAGATTTGTCTAGTGGTCAATATGGAGGAGGATGAGGTTGGGGATTTGCTCACAGAGGCGGGCGGCGGCGGGGAGGATGGAGACGGAGTTGAGTGGGTGTTGGAGATTGAGGAGAGAAGGAGAGCTAGGGGGATGGTTGTCGGAAAGCGGTAGGCGGAGTGAGAGATTTGGTTTCGTGTTTGGTAGTAAAAAATATCAAATCTTACAAGCGTAATGGTGGTTCTGCGGCAGACCGCCTCAAGAGTGGCCGGGGCATCCTGGATGTCACTCGCTTATCGGGCAGCGAATTTAAAATCCCGAGTCTCAAAACGAATCCTAAATATTAGTTCCGCTTATATCCTCACTCTCATTTCTTTCAAGCCCGTGCAAACCTTGACTCCCGCCCCGATTGCCCATCTCCGCCACCCAAACGCCCGTGAATCACTCGCAATCACTCGAGTGCAAAACTGCCCGTGCCCCAGCATCTGCTGTATGATAGAGGGCAGAATTTCCAATGTGTGCAGTGATTTGAAGCGTCGAATTGGAGCCAGTGCACCACGGCCCTCCACTGCCACCACGAATTATTATTATTCTCTTTTCCTTCCCCCGACAAGTCATGAAAAACTGATCATCGGCATACCCGTATACCGTAACAAAGCGAGAGAAAAGAGGGGAGGGAAACATCAACCTAAGTTCATCCCGTAATATTACCACAATCATAATCATAATATAGAAGAAAGAAAAGAGCCACAATTTCACACTCTCTCCCCTTCCCCAAAGAGAAGACGCCCCGCCCCTTCCCATGAAGAAGATCCACGTCCCCTACCCAAGCCTCTGCAGCAACCGACTCTTTCTCCTCTCTACCAAAAACTCCGTAACCTCATCCAACCCGGGCACCACCCACCCATCGGGAATCGGCGTCCAACCCTCAGGTGCACCCTCCCCCCCCACTCTCTCCACATTCCTAAAACTCTCCATCTCTTTCGCCCTCTCGTACGCCAGTAAGACCCCATCATCCTCATCCCTATTGAAGCCGTAATAATCCGCGTCCACATTCCTCCTCATCTCTGCCCTCAGTCTACGTTCCTCGTCCTTCCCCTCGACAGCCTTCTTGGAAGGCTTGAGTTCGTCGAAGAGCTCTTTTACCCCTGGTAGTTCCCGCGCACGACCAAAGTATTTGTAACCGCGGGAACCGGGCACCTCACGGCCGTCCTCGTCGTAGGTTTTCGGGCCGAAGCGCATATAGTTTGGCCCGCCGAGGTTGCGAAGTTGCACCTCCCACATGTGCTTCTCTCGCATTAGCTTATTGATTTCGTCGTTTAGGTCGCGGATCTGGTAGTCCGAGAGGCTGGCTTTGGGTGTGTTAGAATGAACGGAGAGGGAGAGGGAAGGATGGAAGTTACGGTCTTGGATTTTCGTGACTTTGCGAGAAATGTCTTTTACTACTTGGCCACGCCATTTCTCACATGCTGGGATTGCAGTTACTTCTGTTATTACTTTTGGGCGGCTAGTTTACCCCTTCAATCAGCATAATGTTGTTACAGTCGGATAGTGCGGGGGGGGGAGCTGGCTCACCGTGTTCGCCCGGCATCGATAATTCCTAGATCTGCCGCCTGCTGCTCGCGAAAGCGAAACAGCATGGATTGAGCTTTTTCACTGTTTCGAGCCTACCATGCACTAGTTAGTTTATTGTAGCGGAGAGAATAGTAGAGGGGTGTTATTACCATGTTTGCTGAAGCTTCGGAGGCGACGGAGGTGTGCGTTGAACGGGAGGTTTTCTCTGGGACGAACTGCAAAGTTGGTGTTTAGGTTGTGTGGGTCTTGGCGTAGCGGCAACAGAGCCGCAGTGCTTGGCGTAAAGGGGGAGCCGGAAAGGTCTGACTAGACTGACTGATCGAGAGGCCTAGGGAATGTAAAGACCTTGCCGATGGTGCATCGTCTCTTAAGCCTTAAGCTCCATGGAAGGAGCTTGCTTTTGCATACCGTATAAACAAGCCTCCAATGAAGTATCGTACCGATAGTCTACTGAAGACCCGCCAACACCGTGGGGTGTTATGACAATACAGGTTATCATTACCTTCCGCACACCAGTAATCACTCGCTACAAATCTTAGTCATCAAAGTTTCGCGATATCGATTTACGCGTGCCAATGCGCGTTACCCACGCTTCCACGAGACCATGAAAAACCCCCTCTGATAGAGCATCTATTCAAAAATTTACGACTCACGAGTATCTCACTTCCTGGCTAATATGGCAACAACACAGCAGCGAATAATCCCTCGCTACGCCCGTACGCATCATACAGCTCTTTCCCACACTCTTAGGGATCTGGTTATCCTCAGACTAACAAGCTTCCGTAGACACTGCTGGACGAACGTCGCTCGCATACTCCTGGGACGGTAAATACCTGATCACCGTTGGGTCCAATGAAGTCATCCGGAAGTTCACCGTAGCGTCGGAGGACGAACCTGTCACCATCGACGATGCGCTGGGGAGGAATGTGGCTGTTGCGGCTTCAGTATGATACACTCAATCACCTTTAACTTCCCCCTCTTGTTCCATAGTTAACATAGCGATTGGTCAATTGATAGAATGAAAATTTCATTACCTGTTCAGAGAGCGGGACTATCTCCCTATTCTCTATGGCTACCGATACCCTCGAACGGCTCCTCGTGCGATGCACGCTCCCGTCGAGAGATATTGCCCTCAGTCCAGATGGCGACTGGGTTGCCGTCGCAAGTGACGAGACGATTGTTAAAGTGGTCAACGTTGAGGATAATCATAAGATTATGAACCTGCGGTCCCAATCACAGTCTGTTAAGCATGTAGCGTTCCACCCCACCGGAAATTATCTGGCGGTTTCATGCGTTGACGGGGTGATATATATCTACTCGTTGAGCACTGAGGAACCGGAGCTGGTGAAGAAAGTGGATGGGGTTATTAAGGCTGTGGATGCGGAGTCAGAGGTCTGCTCGAAGGTTGCGTGGCATCCGGATGGGAGAGCTTTCGCAGCTCAGACTCCCACAAGAGGTTGGTAGTCAATCCAGAGCTTGGGAATAAAGCTGGATCGTGTAGGCTAATCCGGAATAGATATCATCGTTGTCGACCGAACAAAATGGGAGACCCACAAAGCTTTTGCCAGTGGTCATGCCGGGGATATAACGGACTTTGCCTGGTCTCCCAATGGTGCATTCCTCGCGAGTGCCGGGACAGATGGGAAGCTTGTTATCTGGGAAACGGAGGAACAGACTATAATTGCAAAGTACGATTACCGACATATTGTCTCGCTTGCCTGGCACCCAAAGCAGAACGCGCTCTCCTTCACAACCAGCAGAGGGGAGCTATATACACTGCCCAACGCCGTTCCAGAAGATCGTGTCTTCCGGTTGAAACTCACCACCCGCGCAGCACCACTGCTAAATGATCGTGGCCCATCAACGGTTTTAGAGAACAGGAGCAAGCCGCCGCTGCCTCGCCAGCGGGCAGGCTCAGTGGACTCTTTGGACGACATACTCGGGGGTGAAATTGACGACGGCCTCGACGATTTCATAATCGACGACGATGGAGCCGGTTACCTAGAGCCCAGCAAGAACAGGAAACGCGGCAGCGAGCATTTAGATCCAATTGTGCACGGCCCTAAACGGCCAGCATACGGCATGGCAATGTGGTCCCCGGAGATCCACGAGCCCTTCCAACCGGGGAGCACACCCTGGAAGGGAAAACGCAGATACCTATGTCTAAACCTTATCGGCTTCGTCTGGACTGTGGATCAAGATACGCACCACACCGTCACTGTCGAGTTCTACGATCGGGACTCCTACCGCGACTTCCACCTCCCGGATCCATACCTGTACGACAAGGCCTGTTTAAACGAGCATGGCACACTCTTCTCCTGCCAACCCAAGGACGAGAACCCTGCCATGATCTTCTATCGCCCACATGAGACGTGGGCTACCCGCGTCGACTGGCGCACATCCCTGCCTAAGAGCGAGGAGATCGTGTCTATCGCGCTGAGCGAGTCGTATATCGTCGTGTGCACTTCCATGGGGTACGTTAGGGTTTTCACGCTCTTTGGCGTGCCGTTTAGGGTTTACAGGCAGAAGCACACGCCGTTCGTTGCGTGCGCTAGTTGGAGGGATTACATCTTTGTCATGGGGAATGGGGCTGTCGGGGCGGATGGGAAGACGCAGTTGACGTACTCGATCGAAAATGTCAAGAGGGGTGAGACGTTGCAGTGCTCGGATGTCGTGGCCTTGCCGCCAGACGGAGAGGCAAAGAATGTTTTTTTCTCTAGTAACGGGGTATGCAGAATCTTCCCGCTGCGGGGGATTATGGATTGCGAGCGAGTGACTAACTGTGATACAAATAGGATCCGGTGATATATGATTCCGAGGGTGTGTTACTGGTGTTGGTTCACTGGAGGCAACCGGGGCAAGCTAAATGGATACCATTATTGGATACAAAGACACTAGATCGTTTAGTAGGTGGTAGAAAAGAAGAAACATATTGGCCTGTCGCCGTCGCACAGAATAAATTCCATTGCATCATTCTCAAGGTAAGAATACAATCCATCATACATAACACAAGGGAAAAAATATTAACATTAAAACTATCCACCTCCCCACCCAGGGCGGCGAAAAACACCCCTACTTCCCACGCCCCCTGCTCAGCGAATTCGACTTCAAAGTCCCCCTCTCTACAAACTCCACCACCGACTCTGCCACCCCCACCTCAAAAACAGACACCCTAGAAGAAGCCTACGTCCGTGAATCCACTCTACTAGCGCTGCAAGAGGACTTTGCGGCGCACACAACCACGGGCGCACAGGACAGGATGGAGATGTCGAAGTGTGTGAACGCGATCGACAAGACGCTGTTGCAGCTCTTGGGACTGGAGTGCCAGAGTGAGGATTACGGGCCCAAGGCGCTAGAAATTTGTGGACTGTTTAGGCAGAGGAGGACACTGGAGCTTGCTATTAAGGTTGCTGTCAGGTTTAATCAGGGGGTTTTGGCGGAGAAGATTGGGGAGCTGAGGGATCGGATGGAGGTTGAGGAGGAGTAGGTAGTTTTTTTTGAGTTTTTTTGAGTTTTTTTTTTTGAATATTATCGTGTGGTAAATGACTTTTAGAAGGTAGAGAGAGGATATTGGGGGGGTTAGTTATGGGGACTTCATGGTGTCTGATAGAACTTTTGCGGCTGCTCTACGGCGTTCTTCTTTGGGGACGTCTTCGCGCATGTCTAGTTTGCGTGCTGTCAGCATTCCTTAAGCCCAGCGGCCACGATCCGGTGGGATCCTTCAGAATCGTCTGAGGATATCCGAGTAAGAAAAAACAGACATACCTTTGAGGGCACTCATCCTCATCATCATAGTCTCCAACTTCTCCACCTGCGCCTCTTCGTCCTCATCATCCGTAATCCCGTGAATGCTACTCTCCCCTGTACTCTCCCCATCCCCAAATATGGCCCTATGCAGCCCGAACATCTCCCTCTCCATCTCGTCCCCAATAAACCTGAGTGGGTCTATCCCCTCCCTATCGTCGCCCCCACCCGCAAACGATCCAAACGATCCAGCATCATCATCACCATCCTCATCCCCAATCTCATCATCCGCGGCCCAATCGTTAGCCTCTAATGCCTCCCTAACTCTCTCCATGCCGGCGCTCTCCCCAAACTCGTTCCTCGCCTTGACCTCAAAATCTACATACTCGAACCCGCACTCCCTGCACATCTCCTCCCAAACCTCCAGCTCCAACTCCAGCCTCGGCTGCAGACTCTGCGGCATGCCAACCGCAAGACACACGCCATCCCAAGCGTACCCACAGGCCTTCACGATCCCCTGCACAGCACGCAGAACATCGCGGATGCGCGCGAGGTCCACTTCCGATGAAGGCTTGCGGAAGGTTAGTATGAATGCACCGAGGGCGTGCAACACCTCGCGCGCTTCTGAGGAGAGGTAGGTGCTCGACCAGGTGCTTGGGGAGGTGCTTGGGATCTCGTCAATCCAGATCGGCACAGTGGTCTTGTAGTATGATGTTATGAGGGGGAGGGCGTGGCTCAGACCTGCAGGGGAGGTGGAGGTTGTGGTTGTGGGCGGGAGTGAGCCGGTTAGAGCTGGTTTTTTTATGTTAGTGTCTAGGGCGTGAAGGGGGGGGGGATTGATCGGTAGGTGAGGGGATAACCTTTTAGAAAGGCAAGTTTTCCAGAAGAGCGCTGTCCGACGAGGAGGATTCGGCGAGAATTGGTGATTTCTAAAGTTGACATTGTTTCGTTATTTGCTTTTACCGCCGATTGGTACTTTTTTATCTTATGAGGCAGTGTACCAGTAGTAAGTTGCGGGGTGAGAAGAGGAGAGAAATAAACGTAGGGTGGAATGGTCCTCCGAGGTTAAGCTAACTTATTAAGCTATGGTGGGGGAAGGCAACCCTGCCGGTACGGTATTGTGGGAGCTAGCCCTAGCGCTGGCCTCCTACCCGCCAAGACTTTATTTCTTCTTTTCCTTCCTTCCAGATAAACTGTTTTTTTCTCCCTCCCTCCCTCTCTTCACCTCTCCCGCATATCAATCCGATCCCCCAACACAAAAGCTCACAACTATGACGGACAAGAAGGCCGTTCCCAAATCACCCGGTGGGGAGAAGTCTGCTGCACCGACCTCGAATTCACCATATCAATTGGATAATGCACAAGTTCGTCCTCTACCTACCTATCCTAGTAGGAGAAATTGAAAGGAACAAAAAGGTTAACCAAATAATAATAATAACAATAACGATAGGTCTTAAAGGCCTGTAAAGCCCTTCTAAAATACGTCAACGAGAAGAGGACCGAATCCACAAAATCCAAAAAACCCAACCTCCTCGAGGACCCAGAGAATCCCACGCCGGAGCCAATATGGTTGAATCTGACCATGAAGAAGTTAGTAACAGATACTAAACGGCTCAAGCCCGCCCGAATGTAACCCCCCCCCTTCCCCCCCCCCTTCCCCTCCCCTCTACATATCCATACTGAATGGGTGATCAGCGTCCTCCCGCACCCCCTCCGCAACCCGCAAACAACCACCATTTGCCTAATTGTCAAAGACCCCCAGCGCACCTACAAAGATCTAATCGCCGCCACTCCCTCCCTCTCCGCTGTCATAAAAAGAGTAATTGGCGTCTCCAAGCTCCGCACGAAATTCAAATCTTTCGAGTCCCGCCGCCTACTAGCAGACTCATACGACCTATTCCTAGCAGACGATCGGGTAATCTGCATGCTACCGGCCATGATAGGAAAGTCCTTCTACGGCCGCAGCGCTAAAGTGCCCATACCTTTGTCCGTCTCGTCAGCGGAGCGCTTGCAGAGCGAAGTGGATAGCTGTCTGAAGGCCACCTACTTGCATTTAAACGCAGCGGCGAGCTCGAGCCTTAGAGTGGGGTTGAGCACTTTTACGCCTGAGATGGTGGAGGAGAATGTTAGGGCCGTTGTGAAGAGGGTTGTCGAAGGCGGGAAGGGAGTTGGGAAAGTGGGCGTGCCTGGGGGATGGAAGGGTCTGAGGAGCCTGCATTTGAAAAGTCCTGAAAGTGCAGCTTTGCCGCTGTGGCTGGCGGAGCAACTGTATGAGACTGGAGACGTGCTGAGGGAAGGAGAGAGGGAAGAGTTAGCCGCTAAAGAGGCGATTAAGAAGGTGGAGGTCAAGGAGAGGAGAAAAAATAGGAAGATGAAAAAGAGACAGGCTACGATTTCTAAGAAACAGGAGAAGTAGCTAGGGGGATAAGGATGTCAAAGGATGTGAATTGGGGGGGAAAAAAATAGTTAATGCCCATTTTTTGTGTCTGTCATCCATCCATCCGCATGTTATCATAATTCAATTCAAAGTCAAGTTATATAAAATCGAGAGAGAAAAAAAATCACCTGCCACCATGAGCCATGACTTGCACGTCCACACCACCCCCAAGAACCTATAAAACTCTTGGATTTGAACCAAAGAGCCATTTCATCCACCCGTCGACCCATATTTCCGATACAACACCCTCTCCTAGCACCCACCATCTCGCCAACATCCAAATTTCATACACACCGCTATCGTGCACCCTCTACCCTTTAAACCTACCCGAAACCTACGATATAACATCCACCCCCCCTTTCTATTCAGGACACCACTAAAAGAAAACTCACAAGAGCCTTGTAAGCGAGTGATATTTCATGATTACCTCTCCGGCGCTATCGAGTCCGGTAGCGTTCGCCTGCTGGGTCATAGTGGGGGGCGCTAGGTGTTCTATCAGCACTCAGATGTTTGCTCAAGCAAAGGATGGTAAAATTCAATATCATTCATTCATTTGAAACATCAACCCATCAACCAACTAAATCAAGCCAAACCAAAGTTAGCAGCAAGTCAGTGAGTAAGGAAGGAAGGCCGTAGAATCCAAAACCCAGCTATGATTTGACAATATCGCTCTAGGTAAACAAACAAAAAATAAACAAGAGAGCCGAAACATTCCACCCCAGAAACGAAAACTCAAAGCTCCACACCCTGCACCCGCCACGACTCCACCTTCTCCCCACTGACCTTCCCAACAAGGTATTTCTTGAACAAATCCGTCAGCAGCTCGTCGCTCAACTCCATATGCCTCCCAGGAGTGGCCAAGAACTCCAACCGCTTCCGATCCCCCAACACCTTCAAGCCGATCCAATCCTGCTTGTACATCTCCCTATCCTCCACGAGCGTCCTTTCCCCGGTAGTCTTATTGAACTCTGCGAACCAGGCACTCTCCTTAGGAACAACAGTAGTATCGTCCTCGAACATGAGCATGACAAACCTCTCCAGGCTTGCCAGATTATCCGCGTAAGTCTTGTTGCGCTTACCGGGGCGTTCGTTATTAATGTCGGCGAGAAAGGCAGAATGCTCAAGGTACGCATCGAGATCCTCCGGGTCCCGGAAGTACTGTGCGGGGACCACGCGGTTCTGCACCCAGGGAGTCCACTTGCTGGAGTGGAGGGCGGATGACGCGGTTCGGCAGATGAAGTCAGTTGGCTTGCACTCCGCCAGGAAGTCTGAGATGCCGTTGTGCTGGCTACCGAAGGTTATAAGGGTTTTCACGGGCGGGGTGTTGCAACGTTGGACGTAGCCCCGCAGGAACTGGCCACCTTGGGAGAAGCCGATGGCGTTGAAGCCAGATGAGAGCTCTGGGACTGTGGAGAGTTGCGAGCAGACAGTGGCGATTTGCTCATCGACTTGGCCGAAGAAGGTTGCCGAGCGGTCTCCGTCTGAATCTGAGTCTAGGTAGACTGAGTGGACGAAGGTGCCTGGGTGGACCTGTGGGGGGTTGTTAGTATCACGATGCAGAGGGAAGGGAGGGCGGGAAGGAGTGTTACTTTTTGTGCTAGGCTTCCAACCCTTTTAATTCCCGCTGAGTCGTATGTATCGCCTGTATTCGAGGTAGTAGGAGAAAGCCCAGTATCATCGTCAATCACCTATATCTTATGCAAGGGACAACAATCACGACGGGGAAAACCCACCAAGTCCATGCCAAATGACCAAAGGAAGCGGACGTCCCGTCGGTGTGGCGATTCCCACGCCGGCAGACACGAACAAGGAGACAATCGCAAGAGAAATCATATCGTGCTCTCTTCTCTCAGTTCCAGTGAATTATGTAGAAGCGAGCGGCGGAAGGAGGAGGAAGAGGTGAAGCTTCCAAACTCGACGCGTAATCAGGTTGAGCCACCAACCCCCTCGTAACTTAAGTTGAGCCACAATACGATTGGACTATCCTGGCTCTCGTTTATCAAGCGATTGCCGGTATCGCGTGGATTAGCTACGGGTACTCGTATCGTACCGTAGGGCCGGCGGATCAAAAGTGAACCGTGCGCTCGGATCATTTAATATTTTCCGGTGATTCCCTGGTAAGGAAGAGAGGAAAGGGAAAAGGGAAAAGGAAGGTTCCGGTCTCTGATCGCGAGTGCCGGTACTGTACAAGTAGATCCTGATGTAATGAGACGAATTGAAGATGGTTTACTTGTACTCGTACAGTACTGGTATGTGCGAGGATGGAAAGCGGAGTCTACCGTACGAGTACTATATAGTACGGTACTCGAGTATCGTACCAGCACGGACCCAAGTAGAGAGACTCTCAAGTCATAGGTGGGGGCTCAGGGACGAAGGAGGAGGCTGGTTCCTTAAACAACCGCAGAGAGCAGTACTCTAACTCACGGGAACTTTGACAACGTTGACAGCTGCTGCAAGCCAAAGCATTTTCTTCCAATCATGTTGCCACCACATCACGGGTAGATCAACTCACACATTCCAAAATCATTCCTTCCTATGATAGGATGCTGCCAAAGCTCTTGAGCCTCAGGATACGGTACCGGTACTGTATGAGTACGGTACTTTTCCCGTAAATTCTGGACAAACTCGACCCGCCACTATTACCTGTATGGCAGTCACTATCCCCAGAAAAGCGAATTCGCCACAGTGTTAGTCTTCAAGAGGAATAGTGGCTACCTTAAGAAGTATGGCGGCGGGTCGAGGTTTACCCAGAATTTACGGTATCATAAGTAATTTTAATTTTTTTCGTCGTCACAAGTACGGTATTGCCGTTATGTTAAACCCATTTGGACCGCGGCCGGCTGAACCAAATAATGAGTTGGTTTCTTTGCTGATTTAATCTCTACCCTGATTGGCTCGCCACTGACATGTTCGTAATGCGCACTGCACTGTAAAACAAATTTACTGAGACTACGAGTACAGCGCCTCATCCTCACTACCTTAACTCACACCACTTTAACTACAGTACTCGTACTTTACAACCCTACCTCTCTAACCATATCTACCTTCACATCTGGGCCCCTCGATTGACATTTCTAAAGGCTTCCTTCGCCCTTCCCTCCTTCATCCCTTTTGCACCATACCTCCGCCCATCCACCAACCAACAAACCCAAAGCTAAAATGTCAGTCCGAGCGCTGACATACCGCCGGCTGCTGATCCCTCTCTCCCGCCCATACTCCTCCTCCTCCTCCTCCTCCACCACCAAAAATACCCTCCCACCAGCCAAGCGGCTCCTCCAAACCGCAACCTCCCCCAACACTGGCGCTCCCTTCCTGCCCGGCCTATCAACCATCCCCTCCCCCGCGGCTGCACCAGCTAAAAAGCCGCTCCGCCCCCGTAAATCCGCCATAATCCTCACCCCCTCGGCCACTCAGCACCTCCGTGCCCTCCTCGCGCAACCAACACCCCAATTAATCCGCATCGGCGTAAAGAACCGCGGCTGCTCGGGCCTTGCGTACCACCTCGAGTACGTTGATCGGCCCGGCAAGTTTGACGAGGAGGTCGTGCAGGACGGGGTCAAAGTGCTCATCGATTCAAAGGCGCTTTTCAGCATCATTGGTAGCGAAATGGATTGGGTTGAGGATAGAATTAGCGCGAGGTTTGTGTTTCGGAATCCGAATATTAGTGAGTACTTGTTCTCTCCCCTCACCTCTTGAATAGGGTGGGATGGGCTAATGGGCTATTCTACAGAGGAACAATGTGGTTGCGGGGAGAGCTTTTCGGTTGGTTGAGCTTGAATAAACATACCAGCATACCGGTATTGGGTTTCCGGTCTAGATGGATGGATGGATTATCGTACAGCCGGAAGTGGGCTTCTGGTTAGATTCCCTTGCTTCGTTTTTTTTACTTCATTCTTTATATGCTTAATTCACTGGCCTTTATCTGGCAGAAGCGGGCACTTCCACTTCTGCCTTTTCTTGGGTGGCTGTTTCTTTCCCTCTAATTGCTCCTCTTTCTTTTGTGTGGTAGATTGGTGTTTTTTCTTTTGTTACTCTGGTGCTATGGTATCCTTTCTCCATCTCTCTCTCCCCCAGCGAGTGAGCGTCTGGGGCGGGTTTTATAGAAAAGCTACTGGTTGTAGTTCCGTTGTTTTGTGCTGTACATATATCATGCCCTCGCTCTTTACTAAAATAGCACTCGGTAGCGTATAAATACTATATAAGTGGTGTCACCATAAGTCATTGCATTGGATACGATGATACCGGATACTTGGATCAAGCATTTAGACGAACCCCGGGCTATAGTAAATCATCAATCAATCACTGATATTATTATACACCCCACTAGAAATTGGAAAACCACGACCGTCTTCCACTACTACTACTACTACCTCACTGCTTCTACTCCTCCGCCATAACTTCCCGCCCACATGGAAAGATCAGGCCCCCCGACCCCCACGGCTCTGCTGACCTCTCGCGCGGTTAACCGTAGCCCTTCCCCTCGCCAACCCAACACCTCTACCACGTACAGCTCTAGACCTAAACATTGGAGCATTCCTATCTCACCCTCATTAGGCCCCCGCCCTCCTCCCAACTGGGCAAAAACGGATAACATACCTCAACATATCCGGCACGATAAAAAATCTAACGTGCGAGCCGCGAATGTACACCTGGTCGAGATGGGATACACGCCCGTCACGGGCTGTAACAGTAATATCGCGGAGTTGGACATTCATGTTGTCTTCGGCTGTGATTATTTCACACATACGTGATAGGGTTAGTTGGGAGGATTTAGGATGGGGGAAGAGGGAGGGGGGGGTAGGATGGGAGAAGAGGGAGGGGGGGGGGAAGGGAAAGTGCCTTCGAAAAGTCTGCCGCGGAATATTTGGCCGGAGGTTAGTTCTAGAGTGCAGACGTGGCCCTGGATTGGGTTAGCTGATGTTTAGATTCGGGGGCGGATGGGATGGACGGGGGGGTACCTGGGCCTCGTTGAGGAGCTTTATTGGGATTCCAATGCTGCCCATTGTTTATGCTGATTTTGTTCAGTGATGGGAGGTGAAGGTGGTAGGTAAGTGGGGGGGTGGTAGTGGGGATTTGTTGTGTGTATAGCTGGGGTTTGGTAGGTACGGTAGAGATCAATGGTGTGAGATGGTGGTGGTTGTTGATGGAAGGAAGCAGGGGTGAGGCTCTTGGAAAAAGCTTCGGTTGGGGCTTAACTTAATTCGATTAGTGTGGGTGTAGTGGGTAGGGACCCCGCCAGAAATTTTTGATTTTCAACCTTTCCCTCGATTCACGCTCATTCACTCATTCAATCACTCGCTCCGGACCACCTCCACCATGACCGAACAAATCATAACCTCAAATGGGGACGCCGTGCCTACCCTCTGTAAACGCTGCAGCACAAGCCCCTCTGCAATAAACCTCCGAACAGAGCACCTCTGCAGGTATCGCTCCTGCCCACTACTCCTCCCCCCCCCCTCAAACTAACCAGTAACCTACCTAGCGACTGTTTTGACAAATACACCCGCTCGAAATGCATAAAACGCATGGAAGCCTATCGCGTCCGCTACAACCCTCCAGACATCGACACCTCCCCGCGACGTCTCTTGCTCCCTCTCTCATTCGGGATGTCCTCAACAACCCTGTTGCACCTCCTCAACTCACAGCTCCAAAACCAGCTCGCACGCACAACACGCACAGGCTTCGTACTCGTGGTCGTTCACATTGACGAGAGCGCCGTAGACCCCACCGTCCCACCAGGGGAGGAGAGTATGCGCGCGGTGCAGGAGCGGTTTCCGGGCCTGGGTGAGTACCTGGTCGTAAAACTAGAAGGAATATACGAGTTCTCCGGTGCGGTGAAGGCTTTCGAAATAGGTGTAGGGGGTTCTGGGAGAGGAGGAGGAGGGGGGGATTGGAAAGAACAATTACAAGGATTATTGGGCGCATTACCAACGCCCACTTCCCGCATGGATGTTCTCCAAATACTTAGGACGAGACTCATCACCGGACTCGCGCGGAAGCACGCCTGCGAAGCGATCCTCTGGGGCGATACCACCACCCGTCTTGCGGAAAAGACGCTTGCCGAGACTGCTAAGGGGCGAGGGTTCTCCATCCCCTGGCAAACGTCTGACGGTGATTCCCCCTACGGCGTCAAGTTCTTGTATCCGCTTAGGGATTTGCTCAAGAAGGAACTGGCGGTCTACGTGTTGCTGGATGTGCCCACTCCGCTACGTCCGTTGTGCTTTGGAGTGGCGGAGGAGGAGGAGGGGAAGAGGAAGTACGCCGCTGTTGGGAAGGGGATCACGATAGATGAGCTCATGACGCAGTATTTTGAGGGAATTGAGAGGCAGTATCCGTCCATTGTTGCGAATGTTGTGCGGACAGCTGGGAAGCTGGTTACAGAGGGGGGTATGGTTAGGATTCGCAGGTGTAAGATCTGTGGACTACCCAGAGATGGCGGTGGTGGGGAGCTGGTACTTGATGCTGAGACGAAGTTTGGGGAGAGCTCTAGTGGAGAAGTGAATGGGAGTGGGAGTGGGAATGGGAAAGGAAGGGAAGGGGATGACATGTGTTATGGGTGCGCGAGGTCGGTACATGGTGCGAAGCCATATGAATGGCCATTATGATTAAAATATTATAATGATAGAGCTTCATCCATGGCCCCTTCGGCGTTTAGGGTTTTGACATTTAATGTATCATAGTATTATTACTGTATTGTTGTGTCGTGAGTCTAGAGTAGGTTTTTGTTTGTGGTCTCGGGTTATCACTCAGACACCGTCGGTGCGGAGTGAAAGAAAAAAAGACAACACCAGCGGCTTATGAATTCACTTCCCTCCTAGTCTACAAGTCCAGACCAAAGAAAGAAAAAGAAAAAAGGCTAGACCAGTTGTGCAGGCTCCGAATTTCTCTCCGACCCATAACATCTCCAGACCCTGCCGCGGCCGTCATTTATATAGGCAAAAGAAAAACTGAAACATAGCCTCCGGAACCTAGAAAAGAAAAGGAAAACCACTGCATTTTTGGTCCAAGGGGGAGTCGCTTATTTGAGCTTCTTCTTAGGGCGAAGCTGGTTGGTGTGTCCGCACTTCTTCTTGCGGCAGTTGGTGGCTCGGGGTGGGAGACGGGCCTGATATAAGTCAGGCTGGTTCATGCGTTAAAATTTGTAGCAGGGATAGATACGTAGCACTTGCGGCAAATCATCTTCTCACAGTTGTACTTCGAAGCAAGGGCCTTAAGAGAAGGCTCTATGATACCACCCCGGAGACGGAGGACCAAGTGAAGAGTAGACTCCTAAAACACCCAAACCACATAAGCCGACTACCCCGCTAGCATAAGTAAAAGTCCCGGATGCATACTTTTTGGATGTTGTAGTCCGAAAGGGTCCTTCCATCCTCAAGCTGCTTTCCGGCGAAGATTAAACGTTGCTGGTCCGGAGGGATTCCCTCCTTCTCCTCTATATTTCCACAAAAGTTCTCAGCCTCCTCCCTCCCCTCCGCTCGGACATCTAGGTGACGGAAAACATACGGATCTTGGTCTTGACATTGTCGATAGTATCCGAGGACTCGACCTCGAGGGTAATGGTCTTACCCGTCAAAGTCTTGACGAAGCTGCACAATTTGCCCCCCGCAGTTAGTTTTGCCGTAACTCAACTTCCTGCGGAGCTAGATCTAGCTTTTTTATAAAACACTCACATCTGCACTATTTCATTTATTAGCCTATGTTACTTTGACGGGTTTCTGGGATATACGCACTCTTTGTTGTTCCTTAGGGGTCGTTAGTTGAAAGTTCGTGATAGCTACCTTGGAGTCGATGGTTGACTTGGGTAGTTTTTTCTGTCAGGACGGAGTGCGGCGCCACGTGTGGGAAAGCAGTCACGATTGTGAAATCGTGGCGGGATTGGCTGGGCATTTGATATTACCCGGCTTTCGTCTGGAAGAGGGTCCGCTGACGACACTTAATACCGTGCCAAGGGAAACAATAAGAAGTTAAGAACTGCGTGGATTTAGAATAGGGCTTATTCTACTGGTTTTAGGTGTTTTGGGGTACTGTGGTTTAACGAATTGTGAGCAGAAAATGAGAAGAGATAAAATCTTTTGCGGCAAATAATCTTGAATTGACTAAATATTTCTCAGTAAGTGAACGCTCTGAAGTACCTTGGTTAAGTGTCGTCCTTGGGGTTACATGATGTTTATGATCGAGCTTGACACCCGCGGGACCTGGCATTGAAGATCTAGGGATGTCTAGCGCGTAAAAATGTCTTACACTATACAGCTCAGCCTTATTAAGAGTTTGTAGTTTGAGTGTTGGATAGGCTGATGGAGGTTGTGCTGAACCTTGTGGTAGAACTGTCACTTCAATCGCTTTTATAGAAGGCTCCGGAGGAGACCTAGAAGGAACTACGCTGAGTCGTACTAGTAGTTGGAGGGCACCAACACAGATTAACGCAACCATCCGAAATTCTATGATATCCTTCAATTGTTGTTGCTCATGTACAAAAAACAGGTGCCAAAGGCCGTGGTATGCCGCTCCCGAGGCAATGCCTTCCACGTTCTAAGCACATCAGAGAGCTACCTCATTTTTGGCGCCATATCGGGCTCTCCTTGAGATGTACTGGAATCTCACCCTTTGGGGTATCCGGAATGACTTTCTCGAGCTTCTATAATAAAAGGGCTTAGCATACTAATGCTCCATGTCATAAAGGTAGAGTGTAAGCATACCAAGTTGTTAAAGACACACTTATTATATGGCTTCTCTTCCGCTCTGCATGAAAAGAGTTTATGGTTTGCCTGATCCAGGCATTCCCAATGCGCTCTGAATTCCTTTAGACAGTATTTATTGATATCCTCAAGCCTGCATCATACCGTCCAATTGATTAAACAGAGTGTAGAGAGACCCGGAGAAATGATACTTACACAGACGAAGCACATCTGGTGACCTTTCTTCCCTCTCTTAAGCAGTCAACTGGCCCCCTTCCCTTGGCCTCATGCTTGCAAAGCATGTAGTCCTCGTTGTAGTCCTTGCATCTCGCCCCGATGAAATATGACGCCGATAAGAGGGGAGCGGATGTAGCGCCCAGTTCCTCGACCTTGGGAACGGAATCCGGGAGAGGGGTTGTATCTATCAAGACAGCGTGATGGAACCTGTCCTCCCCATCAGTCTCATTCAATTGCCAAAACCGGGGAAGACGAACTGTGGTTCTCGGGGAGAGGTTGACATAACGAAAAAGGGACGAAGTTTCAACCTGTTTTAAAGCTGCCGGGAATATTATCGGGGCTACCGTATCTCTCTTCCCACTTCAAGGGGGATGGAGCGACCAGCAGCAACTTCTCGGTTAGCAAAAGCCCACTATGATGAGTAAGCGAATTTGACGCGCAAATTGGCTAGGGGATCGCCACACACAGACGCCAAACCCCAGCTGCGCTCTTCTTCCCACGCGTTGCCCTCGCGAAGGAACTGTTTCCACTCCTGTAGCTACCCGCGCTCTTGCAGCTCCCAGCTCTTTTAGCATTCCACTCCTTTACCTTTACCCATTTCTCTTCCCCCAAATAAATCTCCGCTACAAAGAATCATCACAATCATGTCTCTCTTTGGTTCGACTTTTGGCCAGCCTCAGCAGCAGCAACAGCAATCCCAGGGCGGTGGTCTTTTTGGGCAGTCAACTGCGCAGCAAACACAACAGGGCGGAGGACTCTTCGGTGGTGCTACTCAACAGCAGCAGGGCACAGGCGGTGGCTTATTTGGCAGTCAACAATCACAGCAGCCGCAGCAAGGTGGGCTTTTCGGGAAACCGTCAGGGCCCTTCGGTCAGCAAAGTACCCCGACAACTCAACCAGGAGGCGGTTTGTTCGGGGGTGGTCAACCTACTCAACAGAGTGCTGGCAGCGGTCTCTTTGGCGGCGGGCAACAGAATACAGGCGGGGGAATGTTCGGTGGCCAGCAGCAACAAGGTGGGCTATTTGGTGGCGGTCAATCGAGCCAGTCTACCGGAGGTGGGCTTTTCGGAGGGCAATCGACTCAACAGCCCCAGCAACAGTTTAACCAGCAGGGTGGGTCACTATTTGGTCAATCGCAACCAGGGGGCGGCGGCCTTTTCGGTCAGACACAATCTCAACCTCAGCAGCAGCAACAACAGGGTGGATTATTTGGGAATTCGACAGCAAACCAGGGACAGCAACAAGGATCCTACATGAATTCTACTATGGGCGGATATGGGCAGCAATCTATGTTTCCTATGATGTCGCAGTCTATGCAAGTTCAACAACAGTGTATGTACTGCGTCAATACCCATCGGATACCCCCCGCACTAATCGTATGACTGTAGCTGCAAATGTGATCGTCGATAAGCTTGGTAGAATAAAAAACGCCTGGGATACAGGGCATCCGGACTATGCCTTCAAATATTATCTCTACAATCACGTTGGTGAAGATAGGGCAAATATGTACCAGAAACCCGCGGCCGACGATTTGGCGGAATGGGAGAAGGCCTGGGTCGAGAGACCCAATAAAGGGTGCGTTCTGTTTTCCATCCCTATTATTTACACTCCTGAGGAATTCGCTAACCCCTATCTGTAGATCTGTTCCTGTCCTTGCCAAAGGTTTCAAAGATCTTGACCATCGTGTCAAGTCTCAGGAGCAACAAGTTAACCTCTTCCGACATCGCCTCCATGAGATTCAGGACAAACTAGCCGCCCTTCAAAGCCGCCATGATTTGATGACGAGTATTAAGCTTGAGGATTGCCGTCGCCGACATACTGCCCTTTCTCGGAGGGCTCTATCTCTAGCGGCCAAGGTTCAGGTGATGAAGAATAGAGGTTATGCTCTTCAGCCCGAGGAGGAACAATTGAAAAAGCGCCTAGAAGCCCTTTCAAGGGCCGTATGGGATCCAGCAGTGAGGGGCAGAGTGAATGAGATTTGGGCTAGAATGATGGTTGTCGGTGAGCAGGCGCGTATGATGGAGGCCACTGTTGGCAAAGTCGAAATTGTTTGGGATGAAAAACAGTTGCAAACTGCTGGGAAGGTTTGTCTTCTCATCAAAAGTTCCACGTAATATGGATGACTAACGGTACATATGGAATAGCTTTTGCAAACCAATGCAGCAGGCTTGGAACATCTCAATAAGGAAATCAGAGATATTGAGAAGGCGTTTGACCAATGGGAAAAAGAACAAAAATCTCGACCTCAGGGATTTTAGTCTTGTCGTTTGATCTATTGGGAGTGACAATATCCGGCGGCTTTTTTTTCGATTAACTGACGGCGGGGCTCCAGGATTGCCTTACGGTTCCTTCCTAATGAGGAGGTATTAGTGATATCTGTTTGTTTTTTTTGGTTTTTTTAAAGAAAAAATGTATGATAGAGGATGTGCGGCAATTTTTATTTTTCCTAAGTGGAATGGTTTGCTGGAGATGTACGATAATAATACAAAACGCTTCGTCCGTAGTAATGATTTATGATTCTATCCCATAACCCATAACCTTGTGGATTGAACATGTACAATGAAAGGATCGTTGGATAGATACGTATATCGGCATGATGTGGGTACTTTCTAGAGGAAGAAGCTCTTAACGTAATCGACAACGAAGGGTGCTAAGTCACAATTAGCACTCCTGAAGCGACCTGTCATACCCGGGGTAAACATACACAAGTAGAGAAGGATACAAATCTTAACAGTCCCTTGAATGGCGCCTTTTGCCTCTCGTTCTTGCTCTCTGATCTCTGCCGCTGACGGTGGTGGGGGGCCGGCTGAGGAAATTCGTCAGCAAATCAATAGGCTCCCTGAAATTATTCGATAATGATAGTATCATACCTCCGAACATGTTTTAATGAATTCTATACGATTTCCGTTCAGGGCTGAAGGTAGAAGTTGGATGGAGAAAGGCTGCAAACAAATTTCCTTGACGTTTTACGCTCTTTGACCAAATTCACCAAAAAGGTATTGATAGTTCTTGGCACTAAACATGCTTCCTTTGTCAGGCTAGGTGTTCTTGGCAGAAGTTGGCGCAAAGAAGGCCTTCAGCAGCTACCGTACACACCTCAACCCACACGGCCACACCACCCACCCCACCATCTGCGAGTTTCTTTCTTTCTTTCAACTCCATTAAAGCTCCACTTAACCTCGCCTCCATTCCCACTGCCCTGTAGGGGAACAGCTATAGACACTCTAATGTCGGAACTCGAAACCCTTGAGCGTCGCGGTTCGCCGCCCCCTAGTGCCCTTACGGAGGATAACCTTAATACTCTTAGTCCTGCTCATGAGGAGGCTGCCAGAGCTTCAGACAATGAATCTGTTCTTTCCGATATCGATGAAGAGGTCTTTCGAGAGTTTGACGACTCCCTTATCGGCAGGATCGTACCCATCGATGATGAAACCGTTCACACTATTGGAAAGTACAAGAAGAAGCTTGATCCGAGTCAACTCGCAGAGAAACCTGGCAAAAAGGAAAGGAGGAGGCGGGATATTAAAAGAAGAAGAGACGATGGTGAAGAACGTATCGGCGAGCCGGAGCCGCAGGAGCAGGAGCTAACCGCTGAAGAGAGTGAGTGGTTCTAATAGCCTACCCTGCCTATCGTCACTGACATATTATATAGAGGCAAGGAGAGAGCTTGACCTGCGCATGGATGCTGCCCTGAAGGGTCCCAAGAAGAAGAAGAAGAAGGGTGAAGTATGTTTAATCGTGACCCGGGTGCCTCGGAATCCCTCTAATTGTTTTGAGTATAGGATCTTGAGGAAATGAACGACGACTTGATCATCGCTTTGAAACAGCGCATGATTGACGCCGCAAATCGTGACCAGGAGGCGATCGTCAACGGTCAACAAGCTGTGCATAAGCTGGCGATGCTTGAAGAGGTCAAAGACATTCTCCAGCGCCCAAATCTTATGGCGACCGCGATGGACAATAATCTCTTGGAGGCTATGAAGAGATGGTTGGAACCACTTCCTAACAAGGCTCTTCCAGCATACGGCATCCAGAAAGTCATGTTCGAGATTATGGGCAAGATGAAGATCACCACCGACTACCTTCGCGAGAGTGGTATTGGGAAAGTCGTCATGTTCTACACCAAGGACAAGAGGCCTCAGTTGCATATCAAGCGCGAAGCCAATAGATTGGTTAGAGACTGGTCTCGTCCTATCTTGGGTAGAAGCGACGATTACCATTCCCGAGAAATACCCATGGCTCATGATGGGTTTGTATGCCCGAGCCGAGCTTCTCGCTTACATGTTTGCTAATTTATAGATTTTTTAGTGACTCCCGTCTTCCCCGTCTCAAGCAACGTGGCGATAATGAAGAAGCCAACCCTCTCGCTCCTCCTGATCGCAACAAGAACCGCACTCGTGTTCCTCAAGCCATGCCTCGCTCATATGAAATCGCTCCCGCCAGCCGTGTTGTCCAAGGACACAACGCATATGCTAGGCCTATCGGCGCAGCAGGAGACGATATCATCCGTCGTATGAAAGCTAAGAAGCAGGCGGCTAACAAGGGGAAAAAGAGCGGTATGATCATCGGTTAGGCAGTTAGCGGGGCGTTTGGGGGAGTGGATTCGGCTTTTTTTTCCACCTTATTCTCTTCTTTTCCTACTTTGTTTTACTTTGTTTTCTGTGCCTTTATTACTTTGTCAATTGAGGGATTTCACAATTTTCGGGGATCGGGCTTCTGTTTGGGTGGTAATTGGCTTTAGGCGACATTTAAAGCTAGAATGTATTTTATTACCAGCACCTGCTGTTTCTTGTGTCAATATCTACTTTAGTTTCGCCACGAAATTCTCGTGCATGACTCTACCGTATCATATCACAGAACGTATGATTGTCACACAACTAGAACAACATTCCATACCGGTAACATGAGCATTCAGTTTAATCACGTGATATGAAGCCAACCTGTTACCCTATCGCACCCTAAGCTATCATGTCGCCGACTTTCATACTTGTAAACCGAAGCTCCATCCACTCTCACCTTTCACTCAGTTACTGTCGAGACCATCTTCTTCCTCTCTACCGGCCTGAACAACCACCCCTGCTATAATCACCACTTCGCGCACCCCAAAAGCCCGCAAAAATGTTCTTCGGCCTAATACCCTTGATCAAAAGTCGCCCCCCCTCCTCCATCCCAACCCTAGCTCCCAACTAACAACTACCGCAGTGATAATCTTAATGATAAACGCAATAGCAATCCTCTCCGAAGACCGGTTCCTAGCGAGAAGTGCTTCCCCTCCCCCTCGCCGGTGAAGCCGGCCACATTCGCTGATTGTTTTGGCCTAGTCGGCTGGAGTACCGCCACCGCCGTAGAACCACAAGCCTTCGGAATGCAACAGCAGATCGCCGCGAACGAGAGCATCAAGGCCAAGACTATGAATTTGATTTCGGCGACGAGGACGTTGATGAGGAGTGAGTTCTTTCTCCCTTTCTTTGTCTCTTCTCTCTTCTTTCTGCATTTGGGCCTCGGGAGGGGGGATTGGAAGGGGATGTGGACTGATACGAGTGGTTTGGGGGGGGATAGTACCGCTTATTGGGATCAATTCGTTGTTGATTGTTTACGAGCTTTTACTTGGGTAAAAGGGGTGCTGGAGTGCGCGGGGGGCTACGGGTAGGTGGCGGATGACGAGACTGCTGGTGCAATGTCATCGATAGAGGGTTGTTATCATGCATAAGGAATGGGCTAGGATACTGCTAGAAGTTGTCTTTCTTCCTCGGGATTCTTTTATGTTGCCGGATGGGCTTTTGGTTGCGCTTGTACGATACGTTTGGGGTCCCATTGGTGGCCTTGAATGAAATATAGTGTCCCTAGATCCTACGATTAACGGCCTGGAAGATTCGGGGTGGGTGAATTATTATTATTTGGGCGGCACTATGCTGGTAAGGCTCGTGGGAAAGCTGTTTCTGGGGCTGGTGTCCTAGGAACTTGGCGGAACAGGGGCTGGGCTTCGAGTGATCGCAGGTGAAGACCATTACTTTTCGGCCTGGTCTAAAGGTGCCATCATAACCTCCCCCTATCATTGTTAGCAAGTACCAACGTTACCCCTATTAATTTATATCCCGAACCCGAAGACAATATCACTCCAATCTACCTATCTCCCCTTCCATGCCCCCCTACACCACTTCCCTCAAAACCTTCTCCACAGCACCCTCCACTCTCTCAGCCCTCACCCTCCCCGCCAGCTCTTTCATGACCTTCCCGACGAAAAAGCTCGCAAGGCCCTTCCTCTTCTTCTCCCCCCTCCCCCCCGCCTCCCCCTGCAGCCTGCGAATCTGCGCCAGAACACCGACGCTCCGCCCATTGTCATCATCACTCATCACGGCCCGGCGCACAATCACCTCCAACTCCGCGTCCGACAAGGGCTTCATCGCGAGGTTCTCCTGCTCAATTATCTGCCCTACAGTTCTGGTTTCACCGGGAGAAAACAGGGTTGACAGGAGGGATTTTGCGGTTGCTGGAGTGATCTTGTTGGTTAGGAGGTGGATGATTAGTGATGAGAGAGTGGTTGGTGTGAGGGGGTTGAGGGACCAAGGGAGGGTGTGGGTTGTTAGTATTCCGCCGAGTTCGTGGATTAGCCTAAGGGTGGGTGTTAGAATTGTGGGGTATTCGGGGAGGGGGGGGGTACCAATTTCCCACTATTTTCCCGATTTCCTTGTCTTTCTTTTGTTTTGCTGCTGCTGCGGTCCCTAAAGCGGTGGTAACTCTCTCAACGACATCTTTGTAGTAAGATATTACCCCTACTTCTCCTTCGTCCCACATCATTAATGTTTGCGCATCCTTCACGCTCAAGTGATATCCTGTCCCCGTGAGCTGTTCCAAGACTTCATCCGGGAGCGGCAGCAACCCCTCCCTCACACTCTCCACAACCCCGGGCGCAATAACCACAGGTCCTAAATCCGGATCAGGCATATACCTATAATCTACCTCCCCCTCCTTCCCTCTAAGCCTCTTTGTAGTCCCCCTCTCAACATCCCAGCCCCTCGTCTCACCTTCTACCGCCCCGCCGTCCTCCAAAATCCGCACCTGCCTCTCCACCTCAGCAGTGATCGCCTCTTCGACTAGCTTCAGCGAGCTCAAATTCTTAATCTCGCAGCGCTGTCCAAGGGCCTGTACCCCCTTGGGGCGCACGGAAACGTTAACGTCGGCGCGGAGGCCCCCCCACTCCATACCCACCACGCAAGCCTCCACGGCACGCAGCGTAGCCTGCAACTTCTTCATAATGGCGGAAGCAAACTCAACACCGGGGAGGTCGAACGGTGCCGTAATAATCTCTATGAGCCCCGCGCCAACGCGGTTGAGGTCCACCAACGAGACATTCACGCTGGCGATCGTCTTGCCAGTGTCCTGCTCCAACTGGACCTGGCGAATGGGTACGCGCACACCCTCGCGACTCGCGTGCGGGGTGTCGTGCGGGTACAGCGTCACATACCCGTCGTTCGCCAGGGCAGAGTAGAACTGCGTGATCTGATACCCGCTCGGCTGGTCCCAGTAAAAGTAATGCTTCCTATCGAACCTGGACACCTCATTCACGTTACACCGTAATGCGATCGCCGCTCTCAGCGCGGGTAGCAGGGCGGACTTATTAAAGCTTGGTTGGGACCCTGGAAGCGCTGCATCAAACGGCGCGATGTGCGTGTTTGGAGGTGCATTGATGCTCGTGCTTGACTGGCTGAAGAGCTTTATAGGACAGTTGAGTTGAGCGTGTATTTCTAGACCGCAGGTTACCGTGTATGCTGCCGGGAAGGCGCTGTGCTTCAGGGATTGGCGGGATTTGTGCTCAGATTTTAGGGTCTTTTTCAGGTCTTTGCGGAATGTTCCAGTTTCGAAGTCTGCGGGGGAGAGTGGTGGTGGTGGGGCGGGGGCGGCTATCGTTTTTAATCTTCGGAGGGGGATTGAGTAGTTCTGGAGGCGGAGGCGGAGGATCCGGAGACATGATTGGCAGACGTACGCCATTGCGGGGGCGTGGGGCGGCATTGGGTGAGATTCCACTATGTGGTTGGTGAGGTGGGGGGGATGTTTAACGGTTGGGACCTTGTTGCCCGCGGTGGTTGTGCTGTAGGGTAACCAACTGTAAGGAAACGCACAAGCAAACACTTCCGAGTTATGGATTTTAATTCGTAGGCTTCTGGTGCTCCGGAAAAGGAGGAAGGAGCCTCTCCGCTGCCTTCAGATAGTCCTTAATGATTAGTTTAAGTAAAGGGGTAGTCAATGTTTGGCAATAAAATTGCGTAGAGAGGCTGGGGCGAGTGATCGTCTATGAACATGAGTGCATCTTAGGAACACATTATTACATGCGCTCGAATAAAGTTATGCATCATTGGCCACCAAAAAACCGGGGCTTTGTGGCGGAAAACCTAGTTCGAGCGCAAGTGAGAGATCCCTTAATTGTAGCTGATCTCAGTAAAACACTAGCTTAGAATGCTAAATTCCAGTTCATCGCTCCGAATCAAGTGAAGGGTATGCACTACTACTTCTGGAAACTACCAGTATAGCAGCTCACAACTATCAGCAAGAGTTGCCCAAATCAGGCCCACAAGTAGGATTTTAGATGATGCTCGTGAAAGACTACCATTCCCTATGGAGCGGCTGGGTTCTGGCTAATTGCTAATATCATGCATCCCTTTCACAAAATATAAGAGCAGATACGTCCTCAGGGTAGAAGGGATTGAGAGCGTTGGTTGCAGGTAGCTAAAGGCAAAATTTTTTTAATTTCTAAAAGAATAATAGCTTAGATGGCAGCTGGAATCCGAGTGATGGGAGAAAGGAAGGCCCAGCGGGAAGTAAAACCAATCCGGAAGAGATACGGGCCCGGGGTGTGCCGGCGAAGGGGGTCAAAGAAGAGTGCGATGGCGTAATGTCAATGAGTGATCATCTAGAGAACGCAGCACATGGATGGGAGTAGATTGGAGACTCCCTAATTCGAACGAGCCATCAACTAAACACTAACTTGAAAGGATAAGTGACCGATCTATCTCTCCCAGCCTTTCTCCAACATCGAGTGACACTCCATGACTTTACCCATCCCTCACAATCTCCCCCATAATTCTCCTCTGGAACTCTTTGACGATCGCCTCGATCTTCAGCAGCGCACCGGAAGCCAAACCTAGAATCTTGCTCCCTCCCCTTCCGGCAACAACGATCCCACCGAGCCATTCCTGCGTCTCGATTAGTTCCTTGGGATGGTCCCTCGCGAGCCCCACCCCGTTCTCGGAGTTCAACTCCAGCATCGTCAGCAATGTGAACAGCAGCCCTTCCAGCACGGTTTCCTCGTCCGTGTGGCGGAGGTTGAATGTGATCTCCCAGAGCTCTCTGGTCATTTGCGGAAGTGCGGGTGCGGATGGGCCCGTTGCGTGGAGGACTATGCCGAGGGTTTTGAGGAAGTTTGTTAGGAGGAATGGGGTAAAGTGGATGCCGTGGGTGGAGCTATTGGGTGTTAGGTGTGGTTTGAAGTGCAGAAATGGGGGAATTACTAGTCCTTCAATGCGGCCCACCATCTTCCCGTCAATGGGAAAAAGAAAGCTTCGGCAACTACTTTGCTGAGTTTGTTCTCCGCAGGCTTTGCGCGTTTCTTCTCCACCTCGATCCTGCTAGAGAATATGCGCACTTTGAGGGCGTTCGGTCCTGCAGCTTTATCTGCTGCTTCAGCTGCCATGGGCTGGATCATGAGCTGTTCCAGGGTGCCAGTTATGCTTTCTAATGGAGTTTTGGGCTTATCTTTGTTCCATATGGCGTCTCCCTTGGCGGGGAGGCGCTTCGAAGGGAACAGATCTGTGCTGCTCTTCCCCTTGGCTGACTCGATGCTGAGTGGGAGGTCATCGTCTTTAAATCCAGCCAACTCTCTTGCACCCATTCCAACTGCGGATAGGATACCGGCGCGTTGGCCCATGGAGTAATCACCTTCGAAGAATAGTTTTGCCAGTAACGGCCCCACGATTGGTGGGAGTGAGATAACCAGTGCAATCAGAGCTTGCATACGCATCTCTTGAAAGTTGTCCATGTCGTATTTATCATGCATCCCCGCGAGGTGTGAGGTGAGCTCGATAGCATGATCTGCGAGTTCTTTCCCGAAAGCCGCTTTCCGTCGGATGAGAGAAGCAGCAGATCCTAGAGATAGCTGTTGTCGGTCGTAGGACTCTGTATCGCGGAGCATGGATAGGAGGTCTCGGATGTAGCTATTCTTGTTAGTGAGTGACAAGTTATGATTCGGAAGACTTACACTGGTGCAGTATCCCTCTTCCTGACAACATCTGCTGCATCCTCTTCCGAGTCCTCTGGATCAGAATCTGGCTTTGCGTAGGGCATCAAGTCGTCGTCATCTTCCTCCTCTGAGATATCCTTTACCTCTTCAATAACTTGGATCACCGAGGTTACCTTCGCCTTTGGCTGGATAGTTGGCTGCTTTTTCTTGACGATTAATTCTGGAGACGATAGTAGACCTGATGCAGACCCCACTGCGTCTTCTATATTAGGAATACTCTTCCACCATTTAGCCTCCTCTGTAGAAGTTTCATGGACCCCGAAGCTCATCTTGCTCCCCTCTCTATCGACAAGGCTGGAGAGGGATTCCCCGACAACCATCCCAAGGAATCGGGCTCGTTCGGAGGTAGCTCCAATCCGATTAGATATCCCATTTAAGAACATCGAAGAACGTGTCATACGGGTCAGAAATGCGGGTGTCCGGCGGTGGACATATCCAGCACAGAGAAGGAGTATCTGAGCGTTCACTTTAAGAAATGGGACAGAAGGGAAAGAATAAGCATATAATGTATTATGGTAGTAACAGATAAATGCACTAGAAGCATGTCCCCGGCCGCCGATACGGGCCGGCGAGAGATCAAATACAGAGAGAGGTTAAACAAACCTTCTTGCTGCAATATGGGCGCGTGTTTGATCCACAACTGATTTGAAAATTGTTGTAGACTCTTTTCAAACAACCCCTTGAGGGTTATAGCATCCTTCGCTAGAATAACGATGAGAGCTCTCCGAATTCCTATGGGCTCCCCGATCCCCCCGCCTTGACTACCGATCAACCATTCTACTACCAAGGCCCGGAGATCATCATCGCCGGCCACTAGAGAGTCTATGAGACCTGCAACGGAAGATACCCTGGCAGCATCTTCCTTCCACCATTCACTCTCTTGGTGCATCCCCGGCGATATAGAGAGATGCTTCAGAGACAATTTACGAAGTAGGGAGGCTAAATATGTATGTTTGTTATGCGCCGGGAGAGAAGATATCAATTTATGTAGCCTCTCTAATCCACCTTCAGGCCGAATATGAGGGTAACTGATGTTTTCCACGAATTCATCTGTGACCGATCGATATCAGGTTTGTTTCCGAATAATAGATCCGCAACTCTTGGTGAATGATGTGGTTACATACCACGGTGACCTAAGCTAAGCGCCCTCACAATCATTGAGCCTAGAGCCTTCGATTCGGCTTCGTTCGTAATGTCAATTTTGGAGCTAGCCCAGGCAACTTCTTGACCAAGCCAGGATATGAATAGAGATTCGTCCCCTATCCATCTCCCCGCCCCCTCATTGCCTACACCTAGCAGTCTATCGGCCTCTGCTGTAACGGATAGGAGCTTTCCACCAGCTATTAACGAGGTAAATTCTTTCCAAGCCATGGTTTGCTTGGGATTCGCTGGGCCGTGGTTTCCCCACTCCCAGATTTGGTGGATAAAGCCTTTGGTCCTTAAAATTGAGTGGAGAAGAGCAAAAAGCTCCTCTATTTGTATGTTGAAAGACGTGTCGCTTGGTGCATCCCTCTTGCTTTTAGACAATAATCGAAGCCTCGAAACGATTCCCCCAAGTCCTGTAATCGATCTCAAGCATTCTGCTAGCTGCTTTTTTTCTTTTTTCGAAAGGAAGTTCCAGAAGTCGGGTACGGTGATTTCTAACAAGGTATTGACAACCTGCAAAGCCTTTGGTGTAGGAGTACGAATATCATATGAAGAATGAGGCTGAATGTTTGTAGTCAGTAAATCAAGCGTTCGGGAGAGCAGGTCAGCCGAGGGCCTTGAGCGGAGGGTAGAAAGGATATCATCTAGATTGGATATAGATTGAGAGGTGGATACTGCGGTGACAGGGGTTTCGGGGGAGTCGGTCGGCTTGGTAATAGCAGTGAGAAGGGGGGCATCGTTTTGTTGGGAAGAGGAGGAAAGAGTTGAGGTTCGGATGGGAGTGAGAAGGTCCATAGTATCTGCGATATGGGTAGGGTATGGTGTTTTTCCCGTCTATAGGCTTGTGTCCCACTCCTCCAACCGTGTTGATTTGCTTCGGGAATTTGTGCTGGAGGTTGTGTGATACTGTAGGATAGATGCTTAGACGGGGGTGCTGCCCATGGGGTCACAGTATGACAGGCAGAGGCGGAAAGCGGAGGATTCATCTCTTGCCGAGGCTTTGGGTCTTTGGCCACTCTCTTGTAACTCTGACTTACAGCACCGGTATGATCCTCTTTTCTCTCTCCCGCAACCGCTGATGCGCGATCCTTTTTTTTTGGTGACAGTTTGTACGAGTACGGTACTCGTACTCTTGCGGTAGAAACTGTGGAATTAGGAACCAAACGAAGGATATAATACTGTAATAGCGTTCTAGAATTGTGGAATGCAGGCCTCTCTACTTGCACGGGTGCTGGTACAAGTACTGTACTCGAGTACAGTATTCTGTCTACAGCAAGCTAAAAAGTTGTGGAGCGTGATCATGAAATTTCTGTGACCTGTGCCAATCGGCGTGTTTCATTCTTTTGGGCATGCATAATATTATGCCACATATCATACCGTTATTATGTAGCGAGAGGGTTCCTGCTTTGTTTTGCTGAACAATCCTAACTTCCAAGTAAAGTTATAATATTATCCAGCCTCAGCATGTGACACTCGCCTTGTAACCTCCGACCTTCCTTCCTTCCTTCCGGCAGGATCCATTATCAGGATGTCCAAGCCATCGTGCATCTGTAAGATATTCCTCGGGACTCGGTGCTCTCGGCTTTACCAAAGCAAAAAAAAAAAACCTCGATTCACCTGAACCTCGATTCCTCCCCCTTTCAAACTTACCCTAGATCTTCCTTCCCTTTACCTCTCTTCGCCTCTCCCTTCCCCCCCCCCCCCCCACACCTTATAATTATCCTAGGAATTTGAAAGTTGGCTAATCGGTAGTCTTCTCTCACTCTCACAATTCACCATGTACACTGATCCTGCTCTAGAGTATGGGAAGACTTTTGTTCCTCTACCTCCTCCCGGGAGTCCTCATGCCGTTCTGGTAGCTGGATCTGAACAGGAGGGGCACACTCCAGCCTTTCGTCACTGGCGCGCCGACTCTAAGGGGGAGTTAATGAGAACTCTGGACCCTAAGGTAAGTCCCCTTGGATTTGTTTCTTTGAGATTGTGACAAATTTCGTGATCCCTATTACCTAGCCTGGGTGAGCAATTGCTAACGTCTACTTGCTTCTCCAGATAAACACCATTCATGACGCTTTCGAGGCAGCTTGTGCGACTTTCTCCCATACTCCACCGTATGCATTATTATAAATCTGATAGGTGCTTCACACAGGTCAAAAATGGCCTAAAAACAACTGTTTAGGGTGGCGGGAGCAGAAAAAGGCAACCGGCGCTTGGGGTCCTTATGTCTGGATAGACTACGAAACAGTCCAGAGGAAACGTGCAGATATAGGCGCTGGCCTTTCCTATTTGCACGCGATCCACGGTGTAAGTTTCTCTGGGATGGGGTGCCTTGGGACTTTGGTGGCTAAAGTTGGAGGTGAAAGGTTACCGAGAAGCAATATGGTATTGGTTTATGGTCGCAAAATCGTCCGGAATGGCAGGTTACCGATTTGGCAGCCATGTCTCAATCGCTATATACCGTTAGTATCTACGATACGCTGGGGCCAGAGTCTACGGAATATATTATCAACCATGCCGAGCTCCGCTCTGTTGTTTGCGGCTTAAACGTATATATATAATACCTTTGTGTTGGTTATTTACTGACTAGGCTCTCTACAGCATGTCCCTACCCTTCTCTCCATGAAGGACAAATTACCAACCCTCACATTCATTGTTTCTCTTGACCCGCTTGAGCAGGAAGGAGAGCCTTCCGCAAACAGTAAAAAAGCTTTGTTAGGCGCTTGGGCGAAAGAGAAGGGTGTTCAGATTTACTCGTTAGCAGAAGGTAGTCCCGCTTTTTTGAATCTCTTTTGGCTAGATTGCGAAAGATGGAGCTGACAAAATTTAAAAGTCGAATTCATTGGGCAACAGCACCCAAAACCTTGCGTACCGCCGACCTGGGATGACCCCATAACTATAAATTACACCTCGGGCACAACCGGAAACCCCAAAGGTGTATGGCTGACCCACGGCAACGCTGTGGCAGCTGTCACATGTGCGATGACCACTGCAATCCATGGTGGGCCTACAGATGTAATGCTCTCGTACTTGCCATTAGCCCATATCTTTGCTCGCCTGGCCGAGCAAGTTGCTTTGTGGGGGGGCTCAGCTATTGGTTACTTCCATGGTAATATCCTTGAGCTCGTGGATGATATCAAGGCTCTGCGCCCAACTACCTTCATATCTGTCCCGCGTCTTTACAATAAATTTCATACTTCGATCAAGGCTGCTACGATAGGACAACCTGGAATCAAAGGCGCTTTATCACGTCATGTTGTGAGCGCCAAACTTGAAAATATGGAGAAGACTGGCAGTAATAAGCACATGCTCTATGACCGCATTTGGGCAAATAAGGTCAAGGCGGTAGTTGGTTTTGATCGCCTCCGTGCAAGTGTAACGGGCTCTGCACCGATCTCACCTACGGTCCTCTCGTTTCTCCGTGTGGTCTTTGCAAGTAGCTTTTATGAAGGCTTTGGGATGACTGAAACTTATGCTGCGACCGTTGGCCAACTGGATGGTGATAACTCTGCTGGAAACTGTGGACCTCCCTGTATCAATGTCGAGGTTAGGCTCAGAGATGTCACCGATATGGGGTACACTAGCAAGGATAAGCCACATCCTCGTGGAGAGCTATTGGCAAGGGGTCCCGCGGTTTTCAAAACTTACTATAAAGCGCCGGAGGAGACGGCTGGCGTATTTGATCGGGACGGCTGGTTTGCGACAGGAGACATATGCTCAATTGATGAATTAGGCCGGTTCAAGGTCATTGATCGTGTCAAGAACTTGCTGAAACTTGCTCAAGGAGAATATGTGTCTCCCGAAAAGGTGGAGAACACTTATCTTGGAAACATGAATATTTTCGCTCAGGCGTATGGTGAGTCAACTTTTCTCGGGAATTATCTGGGGGCTAACAAGAGACTCTAGTTTACGGGGATTCACTTCAACCATTCCTTGTTGCCATCTTCGGTGTTGATAGAGATCACTTTTCAAGCTTTGCTAGCAAAATCCTCCAGAAGACCGTCTCCGCAACCGACGAACAGGCCATCAAGGCGGCCTGTGGTAATAAGGAAGTGATTCGTGCCGTCCTCCGCGAGATGGACCGAGTCGTGAAGAAAACCAAGATGACTGGGTATGAGAGGGTTAGGAACATCTACCTCTGCATAGACCCCTTCACAATTGAGAATGACCTCTTGACACCAACTTTGAAGCTCAAGAGACCCCCAGCTGCGGAAATGTACAAGAACGAGCTTGACGCCCTTTACGAAGAGGCATTGGCACAATCTCCTATGGCTAAGCTGTAGGTGCTTTGTATGCTAGTTTTTTTGTTTTGCTTTTTTGTTTATGCGCGAGTGTTCACTTTGCTTTTCTTATGTTACCTTGTTGACGGGGCTGGGTGCACGGGATTACGCTAAAGGTTCTGGAAAGCTAGATAAATGCAGACCTTTGGTTACTGCTGCCCATACATCTTGTCTTAGGGAGGATCTCAGATGAAGGCATATTCCATTTGTGGAATCATGTCCGGCTGTGAACCTAGCCTTTTTATGGCTTGATATTTAATGAAGATATCGCGTAATCTGTTTAATGTACCAATTTTTTTTTTTTCCATCACGGCAGAGCCCGCCTGGAAATAGTCAGGTTGGTAAGAGCCTTGGATAAGGAGTAATGCACCATTCACTTACGGTTACCATACAGGCCTGAGCGCACAGTACCGGTACAGTACACCGCCGTTTCCTATATTCACACGATATCACTCGACTCAACTCTCATTTATTACTTTTCTACACATAACTTCTTGATGGCGGGGGTGTCGCGGCTTTTCACACCCCTTGAAAGCACACATATGTGTGTAGGAATGGACCGTATCTATTGGTATTCCATGACGCACTTCCCCCCCGGCCTTTGCCAAATCTCCTTCATCTGAGGACATCTACAGTATTATATCATTTTATTCTTATTATTTCCTTTCCTTTATACATTTCTCCAGTACCCTCCGTCCGTCCTGACCCTCCTCCTCGCACCTGTAGTATATCAGATTATTTTATGGTCCAAAGAAGGAGGGGAGTCCAGGTTTCCGGAGACTGTCGGCTTGGCTGGAGAGACCCCGCCAGGGCTAGGAGAGTTTATAAGTGGAGGTGCTCTCTAGCGGGGAAAGCCAAGATCCGGGCGCAAGCAGGGTCCAGGGGAGAGGACGATAGTCCTGGCGGTGATGAGGAGGTTGGGTTGATCGAACGGGGAGCTCCTGCTCCTGCTTCTGGGTTGGTCGTGGATCCCTCCCTCCCCTCCTAATAGACGCCCACTCCCTTCTTTGGATGTGGGCGAGGTACGTGATGGATGGGCTAAGGGAGGTAGGTACTTTTGGTCGCCTTCGGTTTCCCCAATACGGGGGTGGAATGATGTGTTTTTAGTAGTGGGCTGGCATGTATCGTAGTTGGTCTGTTGGCCTGTCTTTGTGGGAAGTGTAAGAAACATTGTGCTTTTTTTTTGGTTTTGGTTTTGGTTTTGGTTTTGGTTTTGGTGGGATGGAATGACGTCGAGGTATCATGGTTTCTCTATAGATGGATGAGTTAGATGTCTTTTGGAAGAAGAAGGAGAAGAAAAGTATTCTGGGTTCGAGTTGGGTTTGGGGGACTAGGGGTATTATTTCTGCTTTACTGTAGGTTAGTTATATGATATTTCTTGTATTGTAAGTTATGCTGAACGGTATGATAGTTAGCCCCTCCATATCGTGTTAGTGTTTACCCCCCCCCCCCCCCTCCACATAAAAAAAAGGTTCTTCGGTAAAGCCTCGTTCTTTCCATAGATTGACATCTGTATTAACGTTCCATGAGGTGTTGAGTTACGGTACGGTAGTGCCACAAGACCTATTTAACTATTATATATATCATGATGTAGACTCTTCACAGAAACAATTATTTCTAACTTTGAAAATGATATTAAAATGAGAATAATAGAACTATTGCTATTATATAATATTATACTCTAAGAAGGGTTGTTATAGAAGATGAGAGATTTCCAGACCCCTCGGTGTAAGTTGGAAACATGAAGCTAGGCTTTAACTTAGACTGGGTACTTTACAGTACGGTACTCAAATAGTTGATCCGATCTTGTCGATGGGGTATCATATTCTTTTTTTCCCCTCTTTTTCTTTCTTTTTTCCCCTTTTTCTTCTCATTTAGTTTGCTGGTGGAGAAGCCGGTCCCTCTCGGAGTGCTTGGATTGACAAGGGGCTCTCACTATAAATCGTGATAAGCTAGATAGCAAGTTGGAAAGTATGCTATGCACGTAAAAAACCCTGACCACACAACAATGCAGGAAAATTCAACAAAAAAAAAGCCAGAAACACAACGCAGGGTAATGGCAGGAGAGAAAATTTTTGCTACCGCCAGCGTTCCGGGACAAGAGGCTCATAATAGGATACGAGTACGAACAGGACGGGAAGATAATACGGTAGTCTAGTGCACTACCGTATTCGAGTACGGGTACTACAATACCCCACCCCCCTTCGGGGAAACGCGGATATCTTTGGTTTCGGGTATGCACTCTGCGGCACGGCATCATGCGATGGCTTACCGTTGGCTGATCGGTCACTCGTTTTGAGGCTTTCGGGTGTGGACATGGTTAGGGGTAGGATGGGGCAAGCTTCCGGAATACTACCCGGGATTCTCTCTTTATTTCTCTCTTTCGCTCCTTCTTTCTTTCTTTTTTCTCTCCTTTTTTGGCGGGAGGTACCATACCGGTATTGCGCGTGGGAGTGTGTGTGTGTGGCTGACTGGTTATGCGAGTTATTATGCATTGCGTGCTGTGCTTGAGCGAACTGCCGGACCGGCAGGTGAAGTTGACTTTGCGGTATGGGTAGAGGGAGTAGTTGCCTGTTCGCCGCTGGAGAAAGAGGGAGGGAGGGTGAGAGGGTGAGAGGAGGGTGAGCGGTGAGTTTGGGGAGAGTGGGTATGGGAGGGTATTGTTGTACTCGAGTATAGGCAAGTACTCGAGTATTTGTAGAGCCACCCTGTTGGCTTTTGGGCATGAGGAGTTTTGTATGAAATACTGTGATTTCGGAGGACGGGGTGGCATCGAGATAAGGGTGGTGAGGTACTGTCGATACCCGTAAGTGGTGGTAGTGGGGGTGGTATTTCAATTAGTTTGTCAGTGATTTGAATCAAATGTCTCTAGTGATGTAAATGGGAGTATGATAGTGACCACTCTACGGTACGGTAGTCCAGACGCCTATAATATAACTTTATCTATAATACTTGAACTGCTAATTGCCGGTAGAATGTTTTTAGGCGCTCCGGCTTCACCCTGCCCCGAAAACTGCTTATGCACCCCGTTTCTCCCACTCTTTCCTCCTTTCCTCCAGGAATGATATACCCGTAATTAGAGACGGATTCCACCACCAGCGTGCGTCGATGCTACTCATTACACATCCTGCTCCCTCCTCTCGATGCAGAGAAGCAGGCAGGCAGGCTGCGGTATTCAATTGCGGTAAGTGGGCGCCCCATCGCTTTCTGCCTGCCCTGGGCAGGTTTTTCTATGCTTGTAGTTGCTTGGTATTAGCCTGCCTTCTGACCGGGCACATCATGCTGAGGCATTACTCGAGTAGATCCCGTCAACACTTGTATTTGGAATTGATTGTCCGGTACTATATTTCTCGCGGTTGGTATTTCCTTCTTGCTTACAAGTGCCGTACAGTGCAGCAAGTTGCTCGTACATACTCGTTCCGCACCCCGAGCCCTATCGCAACCAATAAACCTGTTATCACACTTTCTGGACCCAATTCCCAACAAGCAAGTGCAACTTCCATTCTACGGATGACAACTCATGAACGATCCTGAAACATAGTACCGGTAGGGGAACTCACTTGATGCCGGTAGATTACTAAGGTAGTTTAGGTCAGCCTGTCTCGGAGAAATATCGGTATTTAGCCCTTCCCCGGATGGATCGTCGCTCTCGATTTCTTTTCAACGTTCTTTTCTCGAAAACGCTGCTACCACCACTGCGATTCTAATTTATATCCCCACCTCGCGCTAGCCAACATCACCCAATTCCACTTTTGCAAAGAAGGGAGAAGAGAAGAAAAAAAAGGAAAAAAAAGAGAAACACTCAGAATGACTTTAATAAACCTCCCGACCGAACTGCTCTACCTGATAGGCAACGCCCTCCCAACCCCCTCCCTCTTAGCCCTAACCCGCACCTCAAAATACTTGCATGCCCGCCTTTCCCAGGAACTCACCAATCGCACGCACATGCCTGGCAATGACCATATCAGCGCCATCTACCACGCAATCCTAATCCCGTCGCCAGCCCTCCTAACAAGCCTCTTATCACGGACCCCCCACCGCATACACGGGTACAAGTACCCGGCAAACCACACGGCGGATGTAAACGTGCAGGACCTAGTCTCCTACGTCCTGCGCAAAGGCGCAGGAACAGATATAGTCGGCAACGCAGCGCTGTACTTTTCCGTTACACGTGGGAAGCTCCGGCTCACGCGGCAGCTACTGAAGGGGGGGGCGGATCCGTGTCTGCGGGAAAGGTGTGACGTCAGTGCCTTGCACCTGGCCGCTATGGAGGGCGATGTGCAGATGTTGCAGATGATGCTCGGCGAATGCGGGATCAATGTTGGCATCGAGGACGTCTATGGGCGCACAGCTGTGTACACCGCCATCACGTCCAGGAAGGTACAGAGCGTTAGAGTCCTACTAGACGCTGGAGAGGATATCAACCGCCGGACCTACGTGCACAGTGGCAGGACGGTGTTGAGTTTCGCAGTTTCGAGGGGTGAGACTGAGATTGTGAAGCTGTTGCTCGAGCGCGGTGCGGATGTCAAGAGGCTTGATCGTGGTGGGAGGAGTGCGCTCGGCATTGCGGTTGCGAATGGGGATGTTGAGATTGTGCGGATGTTGTTGAAGGCTGGAGCAAAGGTCTCCGATGGGACTTCAGGGCCCTTAGCGGAGGCGCCGTTGACCGTTGCCCAGCGTTTAGAAGACCCAACGATCCACCACATGCTAATCGAATCGGGAGGAAAAGCAGATGGTGATGTTGAAAATAATTAGTTTCAAATTTCAGATGTCAACGGTGCTGGTGGGAGATCGCATGTGAACCTTTCTTTGGCTTCTTGCTTCGATGTACCATGTATCAGTTATCTCTTGTTTCGCAGTTATGCTAGTCCCTCTCACGATGCCCTGGACGCTCGTCTCTTGTACTGGTAGCACATTATTTCATTCAGATTGCAATTTACCATAGAATACACGGTGTATGTTTTCATTCTCTCCGACTTCTCACTAATGTAACCAGAACAATGGACCAGCGAGTGAGGATTTATGATTCTATCGCAATGATATCCGATGACTCTATGCTACCGTTTTTTGACAACTATTTTCGGCGCAGAAAAAGAGGGGTGGTACCTCTCCCGGTCTATCTGAACATCCAAAAGCTGAGGAGTTGCTTTGCCCTCCTGGAGCGCCTTAGAGAGCACTGCTGTTGCCACTCCGACTCCGATGCAAGACCGCATCATCTCGCGCATGCTCTGGATATATGTTAGCGATTTCTACAGGAATAGGATGGCGTTGTTACCGTTCTATACCGCTCTTCGCAGAGAACAACACGGGCAGTTCTGGCATCTAGCCTGCATAATTGATCAAAGTTCTTCCTCGCGTCTGTTGCACTCTCGGAGGCCATTTCGAGGAATTCAGATGTCTGGGACTAATAAGCGAATGTCCCATTAGTAGAAAAAAGGGGCACTGACCTCAATCTCCGGGTTGCCAACCAGGGACTCAAAATCCTCGAAGGGTGCCACTTCTGGGCAGCCAATGGTGAAGAATGGCTTCATCCTTACCTCATACCTCAGGGCATCGCTACTGAAAGGTTGTGGCGGCTTCTTGAGCAGATTGAGCCTCGAAAGAGCGGTGAATAGCTAGGAATGTCAGTTTAGGGATCCACAAGTTAGTTCCCGAAGAGTGGGCTTACACTGATCATAGCGCCCGCCAACTCTTGCACTCCGGTGGCCTCTAGTAGATAGAAATTCAAGAGTGACAAAGTCTTTACCTGCTCTGGGGTTGTGCGCGGTTCCTTCCTCCTCTCTAACCGAGAGCCAGATGTAGGCTTGTTCGCAAACTGCAGCATTCTTTCGATATGGCCTATCCTTGTACGTGTGTAATGCTGCAAATACCAGTACATCCCAGCGAACTCGTGTGTTTGGAAAACCTCCAACTCAAACCCTAGAAGCATGATCCATTCCATCTGTCGCAGCTTATAATGATAGACCCATGAGGATAGCGGAAACGCGAAGCTCGGTCCGTTTGGAGTCATCACTGCCTCCTCGTTGGTGAATTGGCGTAAGTCTGAATCCACTTCTTCTGCCTAGGTGACCGCCCTGTTAGATGAATTCGGCTCTTTTGGGCACGGGCTGATATTACCTCGACTTGGAGGGAATCCCAGTCAAGAATAGAATGGCATAGGGTTCTACGTAATCGCGATCTATTCTGGCAAATATTTCGAAAGAATTCCATGAAAGACTGAGAAGACAGAGGATTAGTGTCTATCTCTGCCTAGGCCCGAGAAGGAGGATGATACCTTTCCGGCTCTCTCTATGAACCAATTCATATGTTTGGTTATCTCAAACCTGGGGTCTTGCGGCGCCTCGACGAGGTCATTTTGAGGGTCTAATAAGATATCTGCTGGATAACAGAGCTCCCTGAGATCATCGTAGAGAAGTCGCTTTATTGAAAATTTGCCCGGATTCTCCACCTGTCCAAAAAACACGGATTGGAGAAGAGATCGAATATATGGCGAAGGGGCTGGCTGGCGGGTCATAAAGCTCAAGAAATAGTTCTAATAATATGAGCAAATTACGTTATTTATTAAATTGCATCACGGCCGGAGTAGGACAAATACTCACTACCAAGTTTGTCGATCCCTCAAAATTAAGAATCTTCAAAATATCCTTGCCCTCAGCACAAAGCTTCTTTAAATCCGAGATAGCATCCCTGAATGGATAGTTGACCATTGCTCGTGGTGGTACTTGACTTGCCAACTTCCTCTGCACGGATATGCTGAAGGCCGCGGGGACCGCCCTACCTACTTTATAGGTTTCTTCAACCTTTTTCACATGCTCAAGAGATGTGTCCCATACCTCAGTAGCTTCGGGGGACCATTCTTTAGTTTCGCTAGAAAATACAAGTACGAGGGACTTGCGGAGCAACAATCGACACTTAAAGGCATTGCGGATCTCTTCAGAGTACAAATCTCCGGTTCCATCTAGCCACGACAAAGAACTATCCAAAAGGGCCACGATTTCTTCGGATTTCACTCCCTCAAATAGATTAACGCCGTAGACCTGAGTCACAAAGTCTTCTTCCTGGGGAAGCGTTAGCCTGATATCAAAACTTAAAGAAAGAGCATCGTTACGAACCTCATAAATCTGCTCTGTCAGTATCTGATGATTGACATGGCTACAGCATTTGATCAATCCAATGCAGAAAGGTTGCAGTACATTTTCCAGCAATTGAGCCTCGGGAGTACCGGTTCTCTTTCCAGGAGGCCGTTGAAACGTCGCTTCAGCAAGGGTAGAAGGGTTGGAAGACAGGAGCCTGTCTATGTAAAGTGAAGTAAATAATGTTTGCGAAAGAGCACTTCCCGTGTGCCATGCCATCTATTTTCAGAGTCATAAGCAGATCTTTTGGCTAATGCGGATAGTCGTCTCTTACCTCATGGCATATAAGTTGATCCATAATCCCCACAACCTCCTCCGGCAGTCTTGGCTGTAATGCATCAAATGATTCATATTCTGCCAGTAGCATCCCACTATCCATCTTAGGATCCATAATCTGACCGTCGCAACCAGAAACCGTCAATAGCGCACTTGAACAAGACCCAATAAGAGAATAGGTGGGAAAGGGAGATTGAACGAACTTCCAAAGCACCGACTGCTTGAAGTAGAGTGAAGTACGGGTCTTTGATCAGTTGGCCGATTTCCAGCTCTATAATTGAAAGGAGTTAGCTCAAGCATTTCCGTCACGAGAAAGAATTGGCATACTCGCTGAAGCCTCAAAGAACTCGGTCGTAACATCTCGAAAGGAATCCATAGTGGCCTGGGGAACTGGGATTATTGGATCGCTCATTGGAGCTGGGATAGGATTTGGCCTGTTTTCTTTGATGGTGAAGCCCTCGAAATCCTCGGCGGGGTAAGCCAAATGATTGACCCCGTTACTCTCAGCCTCTCCCATGGTGGCGGGAGGCGGGAAGAGTCCGTCCCGCTGTGTTGGAAGTTTTGTAGGCTGTCTATGCGGCAGGCTTGTGTAGCGTGTGGTAGGCTCTTTTTGGTTGTTCTTCACAATAGGTGGGATGTGCTTTGAAACATAAAGGAATTGAGGTGTAATGGAGGATTCCGCCTCTACTCGAGTATTCCAGTGAAATCTGCGCTAACAACGCCCCCCATTCCACCCCAAACCCAAACACCATCTAAAAAAGATATCTTCTACACGTTTATACAATGATGGGAACCGATTTTTTTTTTTTTTTAAACAAAAGAGTAATCCGGTGAAACTTTCCCTCTACTATTCCATAGACTCCTTGGCCAAACTTTTCACCTCACCCTGCTTTCCACCCTATTTCGCAGAGCAACGGAGTCAGCCAGAATGATCCGTATTCCACCAATAAACGAGACGGGTAAGGGGGTAAACAAACCTCCCACTTCGCAAACTTGAGCTGCATATCTCCGCGACGCTCAGCAGCAAGGCGGGGTTGTTCCTTGAGGGACCTGCGCACGACTCTCGCGGCGATGGATAGATATTTATTGTAGCTGTTTAATCGAAGTTACCCCCGATTAGCGGCCAGATCATCGATAGGAGGGCCATAAGGACAAACGTACGTAAGACCAGCGGCTTTCCAGGCAGCAACCATTGTGGATGATGGGAAGAGGATTGGTTTTTTTGATTTGAGTGCTTCGTCGAAGACCTTGCTTTGGGTATTTTCGGAATGAGGTTTCCAGAAGTCGGAGTCTATCCGAAATGACCCACTTACTCCCCTAACCCTGGAGACAGCATGCAGCCTGTTACCCTGACCGAAACTACCCCAATTCCGGGTTACTCGAATATCGGTGAGCTTTTCCCCATAATCTCATGCTTCAAGCTTCGATTCCGAGCAGCGGGCCCCTGCTTTCGAGACCCGGAATTTGTGCGGCATATGGCCAACGAGGGTCTTAACAACGGATGCTCACCCAACGGTCTATCACACAGTACTCAATATTGACCTATCCGTCCCATTCATATAAGACTATATTATTAACATGCAACGCAGACACCAGGGCACGATCCATTCTAGCCAGGAATCACCAATCGTTGCTCCAGTTGATGTACTACACGGTATACGGTACACTACCACGATAATACACAGGCATACACATAAATGCAGCGCTCCCAGCCGTCCAGTCGGACGGGCGTCGACGGCAGTCCGACTGCCACCCCTGGTAGGCCGCTGTGGCACCACCTCTTCATTTATATTTTTCTATATTTCTATTTCAATTTTTAACCTTAACTCATTTGAGTACTAGTATTTGTCTCATTGACCAATTTTGCGCGTTTGTAGTCGACAGCCGTCTACCCCGTTCCGTTTGGGGACGAGATTGATAGCGATACTCTGATGGTAGCTCGCTCACAACCCAATGATAACTGGGGTAGCGTAGGTAACGGCGCGAAGCACGGAGAAGGGCACGTAGGTGGTGGTTCTGGTAACATGTTTCACCTAGTAAGTGATGACCACTGGGTAAATGATCAGCCATGGCAACCAGTGTAAAATGAAACTTATCCTTGATTATCTTTATAAATACGGAAAACTGACACAATGCCCGCGAATTCGATAGTAGGGGTACTCAATGCCCGTCAAGACACAATGCCCGTCAGTTAAATTTAATGAGTGTAACTAAACCTCAAGACCTGAGGGGAGGGGGGAGGGCATATTGTTATCCAGTGTCTAGCGAATAGAAGGATAAATTGACCTTTAAATTTTTTTTTAAAAAAGAAAACTAACGAAGTACACTCCTGTTCGCAAAGTCCTTGCGGAGAGAAAAGTATTGTGGCAAGGTCTTGGCGGCCACCGATGTACTACAGTAGTACAACACTTTGGATTTGGATTCAGCGATTACATACTCATGACCAGTAATTCAGGCCTCCTGGAGGTCTAGTAATGGATAGGGGATATCTAAACTTTGTAGCTACCACTTAATATGAGCCCCCCTTCCCTTAACCACATCATCATACTGCGAATATTTGGCAACTCTTGTATTGGGTAAACTTATCCCTTTGAGAAGATAAACGGCTGCGGATTATTGTATGGTTTGCTCTAGCGGCCATATCATAGGTTCCAAGTTCCTAGTAGTGATGTTGCACCGCTTGTACTAATGCTCGAGGTTTGGTGTCGTTATCAATGAGTAAAATTTCCGGAATCTTTTTAATTAAGCAATCTAACCCGCTTGCAGCTGTGCGCTTGAACTGAGCTGAACCAACACAGGTATGCTCTGAGGAAATTGATATAATAACAGCATTTTCAGTGGCAGGCTGAATAACTGTGTAGATACTGAATGGACAGGTTGTTTTTTTTTTTTTTGGAATCATATGATTATTGTTTTAAGGTACAAAATCTTGCATGCAGCTCGCGCTATAGCATAAAAAAACCTCCAATACCCCTGGGAAAAAGCCAACCCCCCAAGTCCCTCTGGTCTGGAATCAACTGCACATCTCGCCCCCAACAAGAAACCCTTGACTAGCGAAGAAGTAGACGAAAGGAATGAAATCAAAGAACAAGCAGGAAGAGTGAGGAAAACCCATGGCACACTCATCCGGACAAAAAGAAAAAACAAAAATCAAACAAAGCAGCAACCACTTGAGAAGTTCCCGCCCAATCAGCGCGAGGGTGGCTAGGCTCACCTAAAGAGAGACCTGGGGGGGCTTGCATGGCCCGCTGTGTTTGGCAAAAAACTCGAAAAGAGGAAGGAGATAGTGCAATACCATCCTCCCAGAGGCAAGCCACGATGGATTATGGTCAAAGTCTGGAAGGTGAAGAAGTAGTTATGGATACCAGCCAGGTAGTTGTGGGTACCAGCCAGGAAGGTGAAGCAGCAGTAGGGTGCCAGCCAATCCGACCTTGAGGAGAAGAGGAGAAGGAGGGGTAGACCCAATTCATTGCCGTAGAAACTGTCGGTAATCGCGTTCGTGTCTGGACTAGGCAGCCCCTCAATGAAAGAGAGAGAACAGGGAAATCGACTGTAGTCTGTTGAGATGTTTTCCCTTACTGCAAACTGTGTTCCTGGCTGTCTGTGACATAGGGGTAGAGGAGAGTGTTGCCGACCGTGCAAATGCTCTAAGCGAGGCAGAGCAAAAGCAGGGTAGGGAGAGGAAACATCATCAAAAGAAGGCGAAATCCATGAACCCAGAGAGAAGAGACCCCAAAGGGATAAACCTAAGGGCAAGAGAAAATGAGAGGAGATGCACTCCACCCACTAGGGCGAACCCATGACGGGGGGTAGAGTTTGGAAAAGTGGTGATAATCTCGTGGTGTTGAGATTTCAATTGCCGGGTGTGTAGAGGAGGTAGAGGATAACTGAATGGACAGGTTGATAGCCAACATTTGATGCTTATACAAGATGGTTTTGATTTGTGAATCTGGTATAGAAAATTGGCAGCAACTGACCAATGTGGACTTGAAATCCTTGAGGGAAGTGAATTTGTCCCCAAGCTGAATATTCATTTTACTCAAAAGTAAGTCCACTGGGAGGTGGTGGCACAATTCTCTAGACAGGAGTTTCGTCAATCTGTTTATATATACAATACTACAAGAACTAGCATGGTGGAAAAAAAAACAAAAAAAGGACTTCAACAATTGTGGGACATCCCCTGTCAAACCATAAACAATTCAGGTGTAGTTATACTTTATTAAATTTCACTGAGAGGCATTGTGTCTTGACGGGCAGTGAGTACTCCTACTATTGAATACATGAGCATTCTGTCTGTTTTCTGTTATAAATAATTGACAAACAACCTTGAAGATTTGTCAGCAGGTACTTTGAAATATAGAGAATTGGGCTATCTAATTATTCTTTTAAAATAAGAAAATCCTCCTCCTGAATGGTAGTTATAAAACTAGTTAACTGGAATCAATTACAATTGTCGTAGATGATCACAAAAGGGATGAGAGAAATAAAAAGTGCTTTGATAAGTGAAGAGGGGGATTACACAGGGCCTATATCTTAATACATAAATATTTTTATTTTTATTTTTATATTTTTTATATATTATATATTCATTGTTAAGGTACAAGAACTCCATCCTCCGTCTCCTCTACACACCCGGCGATTGAAATCTCAACACCATGAGATTATCACCACTTTTCTACCCACCGCCCCGCATCATGAGCGTGCTCTAGGGGGTGGAGTCATACCTCCTCTACTTTCCCCTGCCTTTAGGTTCATCCCTTTGGGCTTTCTTCTCTCTCGGTTGATGGATTTCGTCTTCTTTTGATGATGTTTCCTCTTCCTACCCCGCTTTTGCTCTGCCTCGCTTAGAGCATTTGCACGGTCGGCAACACTGTTCTCAACGCCCATGTTATAGACGGCCGGGAACACAGTTTGCAGTAAGAGAAAACACTTCAATAGGCCGCGGTCGATTTCTCTGTTCTCTCTTTTCTTTGAGAGGCTGTCTAGTCCAGACCTGAAGGCGGTTACCGATAGTTTCCACGGCATAGAGTTGGGTCTACCCCTCCTTCTCCTCTTCTCCTCACGGTTGGATCAGCTGGCACCCTACTGCTTCTACACCCTGGGCCTCTGTTCCCTTCTGATCTCTAGGCTTGGGTGATTGTCATGGCTGCGTGCGTAGCTTTTGCCTGTGTCTGGAGTAGGAATTTCATGCCTGCCGCCTCTGTTGCCTCCGGGTGACATGCACTCCCTCCCAGTCTCGTTTCCGGTGGGCCTACGGTCCCTACTTCGCCCTGCCACACACTTCCGTTTGTGTTGGTTTTGGTTATCGATCTTTCTCTTGGTAGTTTTGTCTGCCCTTCCTCAGGGACGTAAGTGCCCCAGGCCCCAGTGATGGGATTGCCTCTTTGTGTGTGATGATGGCCTACAGTATTGTCCTGCTGGCTCCTTGATCCCTCCCCTGCTGCGGCAGAATGAGGTCAGTCGTTGGGCTATGGGTGAGTTGCTTAAGGGTTCGGCTGGGACTTTTCTTCCATGAGTTTGTTGAGGTTGCTGCACTTTCCTTGGTTGTTCACTGTGGGGGTGGGGGGTTTTCTTATGGGCTGCGCGACTGTGGAGGCTTTTTGGTTCGTTGTATTCAGGCCTGTATGCTTTTCTGTAGTTTCTACCCATCGTACCGGGCGCTTTGGTGTCGGATAGGGTCAGAGGGTTTTAGCACAAGTGATGTGGGATAGACTGTAGGTAGAGGTTTTTCCTGTCTTAGAGCGATCTGCATACGGGAGTTTGTACCTTAAACAATACTAAAATGATGCTAAAAAAAAAAAGAGAAAAAAAAGGGACAAGAACTGGCATGCAGCGCTAGCTATGGCGTTAACAAAACCTTAATTCCAAAACCTCGTAACATAAGAAAAACCACACCATTGCCTCCAAGAGCATCAAGCATTCGACACTGCACTATCATACGGTTGACAAAAGAAAGTAAAAAGACGATACTAGCTAAATAACTAATTCACTACGAAAGGAAAGAAAAGCTGCCTAACACCCATCGCGGTGGAAAACCTACACAGACTGAGGCGGAGAAGAGGAAAGAAGGCCCCCGGGGAGGGGGGTGGTGGGAGAGGATAGAAAAACCATAGAGGCCGGTGATGGAGGAAGGGAAGGGAACATGTCCGGTGGATAGTTCATAGCGGTGGCCTTGAGGTAGGTGGGAAGGGAGGAGAGGAGGGAGACTGAGGACCAAAGAGGAGCGTCAGGGCCAACAGAGGTCAAACCTTGGAGGTGGCGGGACGCGAGGGCATCTTTCGCCGGGTAGCACAGAATGGCGTGGCTGAAGGTTTCTTGTTCTTCACTAGGGAGAGGGTGGAGTCAGGAGGTGCCACAGGACGATCAGGAGGGGTGGGCAGCAAGGTAGCTCTTTTCGGCCCTCATCGGCTAGATGCGGCCAGCCATGAACTTTCCCAAGCCCATGAAAGGGTGGTGGGTGAGAGACAAGGGGAAGGTGTAGTAGGGGGGGGGAGGATGGTTCAGACGCCAGTGGTCGAGCAAGAGCAGGCGAGCTTTGGCCTTGAGGGAAAAGTAGGCGGACTACATGACACTATCCGGGTGGAGGGGGGGGAGGTTTAGGAGCAGAGAAGAGTTTATAAGGGGGGTGAAAGAGAGGTTTTCAAGGAGCGGGAGGGTGAGGTGAGCCATCGCGCCTATAGGGAGGTGGGTCCTAACAGGAGGGGAGGGGCAAGGTGCTTTTGTAACAGGGGCACCCTGTAGAGAGGTGAACTCTAAGGTTGCGACCGCACCAAACACTCAAAGTGCAAGATAAAGATGAGGTAAAATAATTCAAAAGAATCAACGGTAAAACTTAATATAGTGAAGCTGAAAGCTTCACTCAATTTAGTTCTCTTGAGAAAAAGTTGGTTGTCGAAGTAGAATGCCAAACGCTTAAACTTAAGTAGATATCAGATTTAAGCCTTTGACATTCACCACTACTTCGACCTAGTGCGAGTGCCGTGTCTTGCTCAGGGCTTGTCCGAGGTCTACCCTCTATCAGAATTTATCCTGCCGGAAATGTCGGACTAACTCGGGTACACTTAACTCCGTTAATAGGATGTGAGTTACTGCAATATATCTCCAATACAACTGCAGGTGGAAAAACTCTTCCTATCGAAGGTATACCAGTGGCTATCTGTTATGAGAACAACAGGAGTCAATACCTAGGTTGTGGACTCACTGGCCCAGTAGTAGTTTCGTCTATACAAGCTATGCAGTCCATCATGTAATCTACGGGACTATCTAATGTGATAAATTGACATGCAAGCTCCCCTGGTGAGATGTAGCCGATGGTTGGCGAAGCGGGCGCTACCCATAGCCAGCCTCTCGGGACATACTCTACCGTGATAAGACTCATACCTCTAGAGGCCAATAACAACCCATAGTAATGCTACAAATCAAGGGGAGAAGGTCCCGGCTGGTTACTGAGGTATTTGTCCTGAAAGCACCCTGGCCTACGTGGACTATCTAAGTACCACTAGGAAGACTACCCAACTACCCGTAGGCTATGATAGACTCCTAGGTGCCGGAGAGACCATTTATGGGGGACCCCCATTTTGGCGGTTACCCATACTCCCCTTATATATCCTGCGAACGACATACAGTCGGACGGACGGTGACAACTTATACGGTGTTACGGCAGCTGCTTCAATGACCTCTTTTCACTAGCAAACGAGCAACTACACAGCTGTCTGCCTATGACGCGCCGTCCCAACGCTGGGGCCAGAGGGGAGTGTTAGCAAAACCCGCACAAGTTCAACAGCGTGTTCGGGCCACCCTTACATAGGCGTGGGGCCTAGCAGGGCAGATGCATGTGCACCCAAAAACATCTAAGAGCCCATTGAATGTGAGGCAATCGACCTCTAAGTTCTAGGATTACTTTGCCGGTGAAGGTAGGGTAACTTGGACTCCTCAGTAGGGTAACTGGGATCCATGGTCATAAAGGTCAAATTCCCAAGGTACGGTAACTTTGCTCTCTTATGCCATTAACCGCTCCGGAAGCCCTCTAGTTGACCACAAAAGTCGTCTTGGAGGTCCGTGTAACATTCCCATAATTCTCTTGACCTTATGCGAACGTTCTTCTGAAAGGTTACCCTGTCTTGTAGAGTACCTCAAGGTCACTCGACTATTCCCTAGGCCTTATCCAAGGTTAACCAGCTATTTGTATGATAAGTATACGAGACCATACCACCTCTGGTTACCACTTGGTATACCATTTGGGCTAAGGTGATAGTGATTGTAGCTACCTATCGTAGGGTCGTTACAGTTTTCAAGTTGAGTGGCATAAGGTTGGGGTCGACCCGGGTGCAGTGGGAGTGGTGAGAATCAGGTGCATGGAACTTCAAGTGGGAGGGAAAGGACCTGCAGAGGCGAGCTGTTGCAGGGTTGATCAGAGAGGGGGAGCACATCAGATGGAGAGCGGCCATCAGTCTGTTGTGAGGGAGCAGGACAGACAGCCGTGAGAGGCAGGCCTTGGCCACCAGGATCAGGAGGGCTGCGGCCAGAAAACAGTTTTAAACCCACCGTTGTATCTGTCTCCAATAGACTTCCATCTTGGAGAGCAGGCCCTTAGAGGGAACGAAGAGGCCCGCACCATAGGAGAGGATGGGGAAAAGAAGGGAGAAGGCAAGGTGATGGCAGAGGTGAGGAGAGATCCCTGAGCCGTAGGAGAAAAGGTGTCTAATTACAGTGAAAGCTGCCTGGGAAAGGGCAAGATGGTGTGAGAAGTGGGCGAAGGAGGAGAGGTTTGGGATGAACCAATACCCAAGCCACCTGAGCTTAGGGGAAGGATGGAAGAGCTGGCAGTGGGAGGGTCTCTCTGCTTGGGAGTATGCCAATGGATGAGCTCAGTCTTCGGTACGGAGAAGTCGACATGTCTCACATGAGCAACTGCCCTTAAATGGCAGAAGATAGACTACAGAGCCCTGGAGTTGGAACAGTAGGGGGGAGAAGATCTAGTGATGGAAAAATCGTCTATATAGGAGAGAACGAGGCCCTTGAGGACTGGGATGTGGAGGGGAGAGAGGTAGAGGAGGAACAACAGGGGGGAGACAGGGGAGTCCTGAGGGGTGCCCACCGAGACAGGGGAAAAGACACGCGGGGAGCCTTGAAAGAGCAGGCGGCAGGAGCGGTCAGAGAGGAAGGACTTGACCCAGGCAACTAGGTAGTGATTAACCCCTTTGGATTGGAGGTCTGAGCAGAGTATTCTGGTGTCCACATTGTCAAAGCCTCTTTTGATGTCAAGGAAGAGCGAGGAGACCTTGAGACCTGGTCATTGGAGGGTGCGTACTGTATCAGTGAGGGCGGCGCAGGTGTCAAAGGAGGAGAGAGAGGGGAGGGATCATCACTGATTGGGATGGAGAAGGCGAATGGATTGGGCGACTGGGCAAGGCATGAAGCGACAAGCCTTTCCAGGATTTTGGAGACTGTTTGGAGAAGGAGAATAATCCTGAAGGAGGCGGGGGTGTCATAGGACTGTTTGCCTGGCTTGTCGAGGACAACGCCATTGGACTTTTTGAGGGAAGAGGGGTGGTGACCGAACTAAAGGAGGGGGCCGAGGAGGGAGACCAGAATGTCAGGGGAGGAGCGGTGAACTGTTTTCCAAACTGAGTAAGGGATGCTATTGGGTCCAGGGGCAGAGGTGGGTGAGCATTTCAGGAGGGCTGAGGAGACATCATCTTTGGTGAGCTCGGGGCAATGACGATAGGGCGGGAGGATTGAGGGGAGGGGAGGGCCCTCGCGTGGGGGAAGAAAGTGGTTGAGGAGAGCGTCATTCATCTTCCTAGGGGTTGAGGCACCCGGGAGGTTGGGGAATCGAGTGACAGATGAACAGGCCGGTATCTTCTTGACAGGCCAGATAGAACGGGGGGTTGCTCAGAAGAGGAGAGACTTCTAGTGGGCCTTCTTCACAGCTTTAAGGGCCTTGAAGTAACCGTTCTTGGAGAGGCGGACGGCCGTAATATTTGAGAGGGTGGAGAATAAGCGAGCAAGCTGGAAGGCAGAGTGCAATTTGCATTGGAGAACTGAGAGGAGGGACGACCACAAGGGCTTGAACCGATAGGAGGGTCTCTTGAGTGGGGTGTGAGAAGAAGGTGTAACGACCCTACGATAGGTAGCTACAATCACTATCACCATAGCCCAAATGGTATACCAAGTGGTAACCAGAGGTGGTATGGACTCATATACTTAGTATACAGATAACTGGTAATCCTAGGAGAAGGTCTAGGGAATAGTTGAGTAACCTTGAGGTACTCTACAAGGCAGGGTAACATTTCGGGAATAAGTTGGCATAAAGTCAAGGAATTTATGGGAACGTTACACAGACCTCCTGTAACAATCCTACCCTGGTGCGGTTAGTTATGCGACAGGTAACGAATTACTTACGTATATCTTGTTAGACTCTCTTTATAGTCCTTATTAGTTCTAGAATATCGAGAGAGTATTCTTCTTTCCGAGATTAACTTATAATCTCTTCTTCGTTGATAGACTATCTTATAGCCTTCGTATCTCACACCAATATCTTATTGGGGAGAGGTGTAGAGGGAACTTCTTCGTATCTTAATAAAATCTTGGTTGCTCTGACGCTAAGAGCTCGAACGTTTGCATATAAGCGAGAGATAAAGGTAAAGGTAAAGGTAAAGTTATATTGTAAGAAAGTACTTAGATGGTCGCGTGAAGATCCTATATCTACGGCCCGTCGCGATCCTTTATATAGGCCTCTTCCCGCAACAACCCTGACCCTGGT
>Ga0307509_10000302_pt1 | contig 81410 bp, 61 predicted proteins | sample 10_EM_MG_FD_202245 | JGI IMG/M metagenome (GOLD analysis project Ga0307509, IMG submission 202245) | Populus trichocarpa ectomycorrhiza microbial communities from riparian zone in the Pacific Northwest, United States - 10_EM | ecosystem: Host-associated > Plants > Roots > Unclassified | place...
TTCGTTCGCCCTCGAGTGTTGAAGTACAAGTCACTGAATACAGTCTATCTTTTTTCTATACACTCACTCGTCTCTTTGAAACCAGCCTTCTCGCATACGATCGGTATATATATCACAAAAATAAGAGTTATCATACAGCATTGTTACACAACCACGATCAAGCCAATCGTTCACACCTCAAATAAATTACCCATCATTGCTTCCTCTCGTATATAATACATTGGGGAAGGTTTCTCGACCTATCTTACTATTGATCCACCTAGCACGATACATAATGCACAAACCCCTTTTTGATTGACTAGCCTTCGCAGGGACCTTTTTGAGCCCCCTTGTACAAGTCCTGGAGACCTGCACTCAAGACCCTCAGACCCCAAGCTGCCTGTCCAACCCCAATTTTAACGAGCTTTGGTTCGTCCTACAAGCCCATCAGCAGCCTCCAGTCCCCGAAGTTGCCTAGGCCAAACCTAACAAACGCCTAGCTTAAGCGACAGGGCTCACCCAAGGACGATACTCTTCGAGTATTCAAAATTTTAATTTGGACTACATAGCATGCAGATGTCTGTGAATAGCCTGCATGTTTCTCATTCCAGTCAGAATATGAGGATTATGGAAGGAGTCTGCTTGAATACAAGGCTGTTTATCTCGCTTAATCTGATGAACTGATCGGTACCGCAGAAACTTCAGAAACTCTCCAAGTCCGGACCAGGATATCTTAATTCCCGTAGTAAGCTATTGTATAGCTTGAGAGTTTGGCTTAAATACTCGAGTACGGTACTTGAGTAGTGGGTTGCTGTTGGCAGGTGCTTTCTAGCATGAGCTGGCGGGGGGAAGGCGCCCGTTGAGGGTGGGTCCTACCCCATCACTAGTCCAGATTTAACAAATCCTGGGCGGGTTGAGTTGAGTGAGTGTCCTCAGTTTCGCCGTAACAGCACCCACACCCACACTACTCCTACTCGAGTACCCTTTACTGCCTCTGCCCAATTCTTTCAATGGCCCTTCCACCACTTCTGTTCGATTAATATTATCCGAGGTACATTCTCTAGCCCCCGCTTCACTGGAGCCGTATCTTAGCCAATTTGTGTAAACAGGAATTCCCCATTCATGTCAAGATGAAATCAAGATCAAGATATCCTCCACCGACATTAGAACTTCCAGAACTAAAATCACAAGAGGGTTATAAGGGATTACATATTTCAACCCTGACCCTAATATGCAGAAACCAACTTTTATCTATCAGGGTCAAAGCCAAAACTCACTATCGCTCATACCAAAGCCTACAAGTGGCTCAGGTCAGGCCCTGCTATGGTTTTTGGAAAGCCCCTCTCGCGCGCGGTAGTCCAGGCCAGCGGTCTCTGAAAACCGTTGCTTAGTCATGCGATAGATTAAGCTGGAGAGACTAGCCGCTTGGGATCGCAGGGTATCATAACAAAAGACAGTGTCTCACAATGTAATTCATTTGTTACCACAGAAGTTTACGGAGGAATAAGGGCATGCGGCCAATACAAAGATATGTGTGGTGATACATAGAAGGATCAGGGTACCGTACCCCTGTCTTTACCGTTAGATAGTTGGATAGTTGGATTTTAGTTTAGTTGAGCGAAGTTGGGAGAGCGTGAGCGAGGGAATGAGTGAAGTGTGGTGCGGGCGGTGAAATATACCCTCCATATCCCCCCAATAAACTTCCTAAGCTCCGAGCGAAAAATCTTAGCCTAGCCTATTGCCTACTTCCGTGCGACCCTCATTTCCCACTTTGACACCATTGCCTATGTTTGCATACTTCGGAAAACCGATGGTTAGCCTTTCAAAAATACTGAACTTCGTGTTGATTGAAGAAGCGTGGCCCCAATCGAGGGCCAGCATAATGGTGCACTTCCCAGTGGGGGCTGGCAATGCACATCCCCTGCCAAACAACCTCTCAACCGCGCAGCACTATCTAAGGTATTCCAAGCCGTAGCGAGCCATCTGCAGGTTTAGGCAATGTGATTAGCTGAACCTCTGTCTTTTTTTAAATGATGCCTAGTGTTTCGATACCGGCGGTCGAGTAGTGGCTCGCTATGCCGGGTGCTCGCTCACCCTTGCGTGGGATACGGTACCACCATTCACAATAGCTACATGCTTCCCAAGCTCCAACCTTGCCTGCCCTCTCTTACCCCCCCTCCTTTTCCCCCTGCAATCGTTCGTGTCGCTCGCTAGTGGCATGATTTCCGCTACACTCGTACTCGAGCAGAATTGGTTGAGACAGGTCGTTCGGGCATTTTCGATGGGAGTACCGTACATTTCCGGTTGTCGCGCGCAACCGGGGAGTGCCCGATGAGTTATTTTGTACCGGAGTAGGAGGATACGTTATCTATGCAAAAGGACCAGAGGCGTTGTCATGTTCATATAAATTTATTGCAGATATCATACAAAGATCCTAGTGATTATTAATTCATAACACCGATGTGTCTTAAGCGAGATTTATCACCATAATCTTCTTGTTTTATTCTCCTACTACCGGTATTCTGAATGACTAGCTTTAAAAATTATGCAGGTCGTTCACGGATATCTGCAGGTTACCGGTACTCGAGTACTCGAGTACAGTACGTGTATCCTCAAGTAGGCGCCTGCAGGCCATGTAGCCCAAATTGAAATTTTGAAAATCATGCGGCTCTGCTAGGCATAACTTTAGCTCCCTCGTGATTTGGCGCCTCTCCACCCGTAGTTTCCACCGCACCAACCCACGCTTTTTAAAACCACCGCCTGACTTAACTGGCTACCTAGGATCACTTGAGCCACCAGAGGCGACTTAGAAATAACTGCGAGTGATTTCCCATGAATACATGTGCTTATTTCTACCTATACTCTCCAAATAGCTAAAAAGCGCAACGCGCACTGTTTTGGAGTAGCTGCTCCTCAGAGTGCCCTACATAGCAAGCCTTAGGCAAACAAGAGAGAGTCTTCTCCTTCGAAATACCTTCCCCCCAAGACCTGGGTGCTCCCAACTATCTCCTCAAGCTCCCCGTACTCCTCCTCCGTGAGACCAACCTCCAGACAATTCTCCTCAACCCTCTCCACAGTAGTCGCTCCAGGGATCGGCAACAAATCCGGCATTCCATCCCTCCCACTCTGGTACCGCACCCACCCCACCGCCAACTGCGCAGGCGTGCATCCCTTCCTCTTCGCCAGACCCTGAACCTTATTCACCAGCTCGAGGTTGATCTTGAAATTCTCCGGCTGGAACCTGCTAAAGTGCCTCCTCATGTCACCCTCGGGCAGGTCATCCGGCGACTTCATCTCCCCGGTCAAGAACCCTCTCCCGAGGGGGCTATAGGCAACAATGGGAATCCCGAGCTCCGCGCACACACTCGCGACGCCATTCGTGCGAATCTCCGTCGCCCAGAGCGAGTACTCGATTTCGACCGCCGCGATGGGGTGAACGGCGTGGGCCCTGCGAATCGTCGCGGCGCCGCTCTCGCTGAGCCCGATGCCCCCGATTTTCCCTTCCTTCAGGCACTCCGCCAGCGCGCCGACGGTCTCCTCGATGGGGGTTTTGGGGTCTACCCGTGCACACTCGAAGATGTCGATCTTCTTGACGCCGTCGAGGATGCGGAGGATGTTGTCTATGGACTTGCGCACGTCGGCGGGGGATCCTAGGGGTGATTTGGTGGCAGAGTCCACACTGCCCTTGATGCTGAGGATGACTTTGGAAGCATCCTCGGGGTACTTTTTGAAGTAGCGGTGTAGGAGTTGGAGACCCAGAGTGCGGTCCGGGGTGCCGTAGAATTCGGCAGAGTTCCAACAAGTAGCGCCCTTCTCGATGGCTTTCTATAGCTACGTTTAGCGGGTGGGATTGATGAGGAATTGGGTGTGGGGGTGATAAGTAGGGGATGTTACCTTCATTGCTGCAAAGGCCTGTTCGTCGGGTGTCTGGTGGGGCCTCCAGGTGAATCCCATTAGCCCGTATCCAGTCTTGCCGACAAGAGTATTGTTGATGGTAACCATTGCGTTTGAATTTTGTTCTTGTGGATATCTTTCTTCTGAGGTTATTCCGATAAATCGAATTGCGTCTTGAGGATTCGGCTTTGAGTCGGGGGATTCGGCTCGTTATATCGTCATTAATCTCTTGGGTGGATGAAATAAGGTTTCGCAGAAGGTCTTTGCCTGACGGCGGAGTTAGAGGGAGATAAGCGACCGGCCGTAGCACCAGAATACCGGTACACTCCTGCAGGATTAATTCCATCTCAACATCCTTGTCTACCGCCCCTCCCCGATTCCGAGTCCTGTGAAATAATATCACTTGGAGGTAACTCGGCCTTAGATCCGGCAGACTGTGGGCCTTGCGTATTGAGAATTTCTTTAAGGTTGAAAAAAACTAAAACTCGAGTTATCGGATCCAAATTGCACAGCTAACAAGGGTGCAATTTGCCGGAATGTCTATTGAATTGAGCAACCGGCAGCCCTTCCAGCTGGGCGATATCCACAGGGGTCGTAATTACGCGTCCGAGGGTGGGTAGCTAGCGTTGCAACTGATGAGTACAGTACACCTCAACTCCACATAGTTAGTTCATCACCACCAAAACTCTCACTACATTAATATTCTAGGCTATTGAGCTCTGATTTCTTCCGCAATCTAGCCCGGAGCATGCCTGAGAGGAAAAACACTGGTTAATGGTGCTCCACTTATTTACTTAGATCGATTTCATTATTATTTTTATATCTATATTATCATTTCAAATTGTCTGGAGTCGAGATACATGAGTTGCAACGATGGGGACCTACCCTCGGTCGCGGAATTAAATTATGACCCCCCGTGGATAAAGCGCCTCCTTCAAAAGCGATACGGTAGAATTAGCCTCAAAATGTGCTGCCCAACTCTTCTCACTCCATCATAGACTGCGGAAGTCCCTTTTCGCAAATCCGCCTCGTGTTCGGCCCCATGGAGTTAAAATCACTAAACCCGAGCGCGAGCAGGACTTGGGGAAAGTAGTGAAGCGTAACTATTTTGTTCTGGGGGTCTATGACTAGCTAGATCCGGTCTTTATCACACTTCCTTACTGCCATGTTACCGGACCGGAGGTACCGTGCTCGCCAAACGCATAAGTATCCGGACAAGGCGCTGTTTGTGCACGGGCCTGCTCTCACATTGCAAGAATGCAAAATCTATTAAGAAATCAAGGGCTAGGGTTGGCGTCTTTTTCCTAATACTTTTGCGTTTAGCGAGTAGCAAGGCTCTGACTACCGCTACCCCGGAGTTAGGGTACCGTGCTACGAGCTCCCAATATTCCTGGGACGACATCAGGGGTTTAGCGTTCCCTGCGCTGTTGTCCCCCATATTATGCCATCTGCAAGGGGAACAAAATCCGGGGTAGGGCCAAGAGGTGGAAGAGAAGAGATGGGGTTTGCGGAGGTTCGGGTGCGAGATATAAGAGGATGTCCGGAGTTAGTAGCCTACTGACCGGGAGTGGTAGATGTCTTGGGATTGGGTTGGTAGGAGGTGGCGTAATCCGGGCTGGACTTGAGTTCCCTTCCCATTTGACGAGACTGTGAGGGGATGTAGAAGTAGGTTTGAGCTCTGGTGTGTGAATTTAAAATAGTCTGGAATCGTATGTTTGCTCACCGTGCTTGGGTAGAGCCGACCCCCGGTTGCCATAGGAAGCACGCAAGTTCCATCTCGACCGCTCCTCGCTTCAACGCAAACGGGTCTGCCGGTTCTCGCAAGATAATTCGTTAAAAGTCCTGTAGAGTATCCGTTTGAAGCGGTGTGGCCTATCGCCAGATTATTCCACCGTGACGTCTTGTTTTTGGTTTTGCTTCATTTGTCGTAGATACTAGGTATTTTCCAGTTTTTTGTTCAGCTGTGAGTGAGGCTGAATGGGTGCTTTTTATAGTGCGGAAACATCTTATTTTGGCTCCCAGAGGGTCAGACTTCTATCGAAATATTTTGTCGAGCCCCAGGTGGGGCGGAATTTGACCTATTCGGTCTATCTCATTAGAACCAGCATTTCCGAATGTGAGTCCGTCGGTCCTGGAGGATACTTAACCAGCTCAGACCCCCACGACTTCAGACCCGTGTACCGTAGTTCAACAACCACAGCCTCTACGCTTAAGCTTCTGTAATTGTGTTCGATCCATCACTGCATAATTAATTATGGGAGGAATTTTAAAATTATTGACTCAGGCAGGAGCTGGGCAGAATTTTAGCTTGTCTTGGAGGTAGCCGAATGGGCAGACATTAATCTATGATACGATAACTGTAACAGTAATCTCTTGGAATTATACTTCCAAATGAGGAAGCCAAGACTTGTATAACCCCCAGATTAGCCGATTGTTTGTTTAATAATATATTATGCGGCTTAGAATTGCCACAGGTGTTGGTTTGTTGTCGTGCCCGGAACGATTATACGGGGGTGACGACTACGGTCTTAGTCGTACCGTAAAATCTCTTGGGATCCACTATCTCCGCTGGTTTTGAATTCGCAGAGTCAGATGTTAAGAAGGATTGGTTCTTTCCTGACACGGCAATGGCCTGGCTGTGTTGGATCTTATTCACCTACTTTCGCAATCCTGCCAACTTACCCATCTTGGGCTGATGTCGCGATTTACAGCAGGGATATCCGTAGCATGAGGGAGATAGCGGATCTCAAAAGATTTTACGGCGCTAGAGCACTGGCGAAACTAGGCCCTGGGGGGGGGGGATCGTCAAGGATAGAGTTGCAAAAATTACTTGTATTATGGTTTGCCCTTGTTAGTCCCCGTCCCAGTTTGGCAGCAGTTTGGATACTGTGGGGGCTGCAGGGTTCTCGCGCCCTGTATGATTCAGTCAACTCTGCCGGTTAGTCACCCTCCCCTCCCCTCCCTGCCGTCCTTCGTGCTCGCGTCTGGCTGTATTTTTGTCCGTCCATCGCTTGAACAACCGGCAGGTATTCTGAATTGACTCCCATCTGGTTTGGATTCCACACATCTTGCTTCTCCTGGTAGATGCACTCCCTGTTTTATGATCATCCTCACATTCATTTCGCATGTTTACCTGTTTGTGCAATTATCGGGATGGGTGGATGTAGTGTTCCTCTGCGATGTGAGGTCCCGGCGAAGAGAATATTTACTATTTATTGGCTTTTCTTTCGTTGGTTGTATCATACGATTCCGGACCCTTGTTCAAAGCATTTTGTGCTCGCTACATAGGGAAAAATATTGTATCAAACATTGCTCATGTTGCCCTCGCCGCTGCCCTCAACCGTGGGGGTTTGCGCAGAATTCACATACCGGTACTCGAGTACAAACCGATCCGCTTCTGTGCCTGATCCACTTCCCAGCCCAGTACGTTATTTGTTCCCACGGTGATAGTGCCATAAATGCCCGGCTGACGTAGTAGTTACCTCTCATGGTAAAGAGCTGTGTATTTTTCTTTTTTTGCCCCGAGCCGAGGGTGAGTTTGCTGTGACTCGCGGGAAATTTCAACAGCATACTTGCAGCACACCGGCCTTGAATTCGAGTTTTTACGGTATTTCTTTTTCTTTTGTTTGCATTTTAACTAATCCTCTTCCCGGCCCAAACGTTACCTCCTCCCACCAACGTAATCAATAATGAACTTCTTCACCGCTTAATACAAACCCTATGTTTTCACCGGAGCCGCTCCACTCCGCCACGTAAGACCCTCATCACCAATCGTTCCATCTGCATTCATTATTTTCAACAAGCAGTGCTGGAAAATGTGGCTTCTTAGGATCCGATTATCGATGGTTGGACTCATCATATACGTTTGGTATACACATCACCGAGCTGAAGACATCATTTGTACCCCTCGTTAGGAAATTTGGCTGCTCGGCACAGGACTGGTTGTCCTGTGTGACTGCTAAATCCATGCAGTATATTAGTAGCCCATTCTCGTAGGAGACAGTTGAATAGGCGGGTTCGGTGATGAATCTCTTTGAGTCAAGATATTTTTACAACGAGCAGAGCAGTTGGGAACCCGGCAACACGGGTGACATACTGTGAACTTCGCCAATGCTAATTTCTTGGCAAGGCGGAACCTTGCCTTAGTTTCGCCTTCAGGGCCGGGAAATCCTGCAGCGCATGCGCTTCTCGGTAGCAAGTGGAGTGCAAGTCCCCTAATTCGAGCACTCGAGCACTGTAGCTTACCGTGAAGACTTATTAAATCCACCGCTCGAATACAAGCATCATACCTGGGGAGATGTTTTCGCCCGAGAAAGGGGTTATTTTGCTGGTTAGCTGCCATTATCCTCTACGAAAACGTCTCACCTGACACTTGTACTCATAGCAGGTCACCGCCCCAAACCACGATGGGCTTGGCTGAGGATTATCGGAATCCCTTCTGCTCCCCGGAGCTCTTTTGTGGGGGATGGCACTTCCGAAAGACACTGCTCCACTTGAACTACGAAGCAAAGTAATCAGAGAGGCGGTCAGTAAGCACAAGAGACTCAATTTCATAGCCGGAGATGAAATGAAATAAATGTCGGAGAAAGAAAGGAGTACAATATGTGTGATTAGACCCTCAAGATCGCTTATATGCGAAAGTCACAACACAACCACACTCCAAAACCGAAACCAAACTCACAATCAAAAAAAAGTGATGAGAGTTGATTGTTCTCCGGGTTCGGTGATGGTATTCTCCTCTCGTCCGCTTTCCCCACTTAAAATACCTTTTTTCGCTACGGTGCTAATTAAGCTACAAGAATGACGGTATCAAAATTACACGATGTTTTGCAAGTTGCTGTCTAATTCCCCTCGTGTCCACTCACGTGCCCGACACGTGCCCGACTATACCGCAGATACTCTGCTCGCCAATTCGTCAAGTATCCTGATAAAGAGAAAACGACTTGGCGCCGAAGCGCTTTATTATCCAATGATCAGTACAATTTATGGCGGCTAGGTCCTCGTTGCGGGGAAGGGAACCTTCACATACCGGTGGCGGGCTACTTTGCTAGACCCGTTTATTGTGGATGGTGTGGCGACCGAGCCGTATCCAATCTCCTCTCCTATGTTGTAGATACAAGTATAACCTTCTAATAAAACTAAGGAAAAAGTGGGAGAGAAATTAAATCGATTCGATGCAGTATCGTAACAGACAGGACAGGAAAGAAAGTAGATGAAACCAACCCAATTGGGGCAAGGGGGGGGGGTTGAAATAGACCGTTAAGGTAGGTTTGGTTGCGCTTATCTACTGTAACTAAGGAAACAAGAAGGATGACTGTTAAACATAAATTTTATACGCGAAGCCCGCTATTAGAGTTTTCAGCGGGCCCCAAATGGGTACTGGTAACACGACTAGTCGCGACGACCAAACTGATGAACTACCAGTAATTTGCTACAACCCTAACCTTGACTACAGGTATTTCTTTTTTTCCACACCTGAAAAAGTTACCCCTGTTCGTCACCACCCAAGTTTCTTCGCGACTACGGTGAAGAACGCACCCTATCAAATCGCCCTAGTCCCCACAGGTATGGAATGACCATCTGTCCTAGTGCCAAGAGACTTTTTCTATCCCGATACATCACGAGTTAGCGAGCGGGTTAACAAAATAAATAACACCAATTAATGAGATCTATCATACAAGCAGAAAGCTAGCCTGTCGGCAGCTATACCATATCTGGGAGGTCTGTTTCCTTAATCGGAAATAGATCAATGGCATTCGGAGAGTATTCTTCCTTAACTAGAAATAGATTCCTTGGAATTTCAAGCTGAGACATATTCCATCGATCACTTGTCCGAGGCGACCGACCAAGGGATAACGAGTCGCTTATTTACGCAGAGCCCCGTTGGATCCCATTAACTGGTATCTGTAATTCCGTTGCACTCGAGCGGTTTAAAGAGCGGTTTCTATTGAGATCCCCGATGGAGCATCTAGCGAGTAACTCAAATATTGTATTGGATTGAACTTTTTTTTTTGGCTGAAGTGTGCTAGGGTCCTCGCTCGGTCGCCCGTTTCAATTGGTCCAGCAAAACCTCTTGACCCAACTGCATGTTCTAGTCAACGCAAGTACTCATGCGTATTTCGGCACATCCTTGCGGCGTGTTCCCATTCGGCAGGAGCCGTGCGCAAATTTCTATTTGACAGCGCATGTGGAGCTGTTTGTTGTCAATTCGTCCCAACGTTTCCGACCACAATTGGCCCGTTCCTGCAGTGGGGGCGGAGTGTAAAGTGAGGGAGAGGCTGGAGCAGCCTTCATATATATTACTCGAGAGGGAGACATCCTTCTTTTTGAAGCAGTCATAGCCTTCCCATTCACCATCATCGCTCGTTTACTTTTTTGTTTGACAAAATACATTGAAGATGCAGGTCCTCTTCACCCACAAGTCAGTTCAGGATTCCGGGGTTCTTGGAGAGAATGTGCTGGGCATTAAAATTACCAATGATCTCTCTACCTCATTGACACTGAGCATCCAGCCGTTTACGGTTAATTGCGACATCAAAATTCCTGCTTCGACTCCTCCTCTCCTTTCTGCTCTGCCGTCACCGATACTACCACCCTCGCTTCCGGAAGTGGGCACGGGAGATAAAGTGGAGGAGCCTGAGACGGCAGCACCCCCCCCGGCATCGTCTGCCACTTCGACAGCAACTCAAACCAGCCTTCCGGCACGCATAGTCGCGTCGACACCTCCTCCCGTCTCGCTACTCGATACATATAAAGTCCACCAACTCGACCGGATATTTACTGCCGATAGGTTCTACAAGTACCTTCTATCATCACCTTCCACATCCGCATATATTACTACCGACGACCAGTTCCTGTTAGCATTGCACGGAATCACCGGGGTGGAGGACTGCAACGCAGATTTGGTGGTTGAGGCATACGATGGGATGAACGATCTGCGGAGGGGCATGATGATGGAGGTTATCAAAGTCGTCGAAGAGGGACTGGAGAGGGATGAAAACGAGAGGCTGGATGAATGGATTAAGATCGAGGTGCCCAAGATTTTAGATGAGTTTATGTAAAGGGTTAGCCTGGAGCGAGGTGGGAGAATTGTTTTTTATATTTTATATTGGAGTTTTGGGTTAGCACGGGGCGTTACTATTGGGGTTTCTCTTCTTCCGTTGTGACTTAAGTTAGACGATGACTTAGAATACATGAACTACTTATCACTTATTTGGGGATTTTGTTGGTTCCTGGGCCTGCGAGATATAATGGGGTCAAGGAGCCAAATGTTCCATGAGCTCTCGTCCGGGAGGGGGTTCGGGGCTCAGTAAAACGCATTATTTTCTCTCACAGATGTCGGGCTGGACTGAAAGGGTTTACAGTCTAAGGCATTTTGACTATGATACGGCACCCGGATAGCACGTTAGCATAAATAACCCAACATCAGAATAACGACTCGCTCTTCTTTGCCAACACCCAACTCAATAAATGACTACGGTGCAAAGTGCCTAGAGGTGGGCCCGTCGGTGGAACGGGAATTCCGTGGCAACCGATCGGAGTTGAGCCAATATTTTCCAAGACACCCCGGGAAAGTGAAATGACACCTCCAGACAGCGAGGTGTATGGTTATTGGGGTGAAAATCATTTAAACTCTCTACTTTATTTTTACTGCAAAATTTGAAGAAAACTGAGTCTTGTGCTCATCACTTTGTTCTTGTCTGTTATCACCATGTCTTAGTCATCCGAACTCCTCGTTTCACTCTCACCTAAATTTCACTTTTTAATCTTGAACTACTTTTCCTTGCGGTCTTTGATTTTAAAAAACATAAAATATCTGGCCTGGTCTCCAGGAAAGTAGCTTCAACTCAGCGGTTTTTTTCCACAAAATTCCTCGTTGTGGTTGACTGGTCCGGAATCACATTTGGCCTATTTGGAGGAGCCGGCTTGGGTCCATTTGCACTATACCAAAACCACAACCAAATAAATATTTAAAAATAAAATAAATATTCAATCTTAATTAATACTTTGTGTGTCACCCATCTGGTTTATTGAGATTTTGTTGTGGTAATGATAGTGGCTTCGGGAGTGAGGGCGGGGTTGCTGTCTTAGGTGGTGGAACGTTCCGTGCCAAAAGTCCGGTTACTTTGCAATATGTGGAAGCGGACGCATTTTTATCCGCCCAATCTGGTTTAAGATCCTATGGGGCATAGATGTGCCAAGCCATTATGTCAGACGCCAGCGACTTCAAAAAGCGGCAAAGAATCTGTTGGAGGGGTGTGGTTGGCTTTGGAATATGAGGGAGAGTCTGAGAGATTGTTTAGATGCTTGCGGATGATTTGGGAGATTGAGATAGAATAGTTCACAGCTTATGAAAGAGATTAGATCGACATGTCTTTCCTTTGTTTATCACGGGAGTGCACGGAGGAATAAGGGCATGGAGGGGATAGGGGGATAGGTGTGGTGATCGGTGGAAATCAGGAAGTGCTACTTATGTTTTACTTATACATCTGTCTCTACCGTGAGTTTTTTGGTTTAGTTAAGGCGAATTTCAAGAGCGTGAGCGAAGTGTCTAAGTTCCATGTGAATTCTCTTTCTATCGTCTGTCATACCACTGTGCCATTCATAGCCTGCCAACGTTAAAAGAATCGTCTCACACGGGATGCTCTCTTGCCGAGCTGTCCCGTGAAGTGGTGTAGGTTCTCTTGGAGAGTGTTTCCCCATGAGGGAGAGTCTTGCAGAAATACCGGCCCTTACCCAAGGTAGTTATAAATTATCGCCCGCAATAATGGATTTTCGCTTAGCCATACACTTAACCTGCATACTTGGATCCGCACTTTCCCCTCACGTTGGTAACACCCACCGTGGGCTTAGGAAGGATGGATCAGGTCTCATGTTTACAGCCCTTCACTCGGAACACAGTGTAAAACGACAAGAGTTTGCTGGGAAGAATGTTCTCAAGTCGACATATTGTACCGCCTTGCATCCAATCCTAATTCTCACGTCAAGCACTAACTTGGAACTTGGGAGGTAGGTGCAAACCGATTCCTAATTGCTGTGGGATTATGTTGTTTATGGTAATTGTCTCGCTTCATCTCCGGGTGTAGTAATCATGGGAAAGTTCGTAGGGTTCGCCGGACTACAAGAGGACAGGCTCGCGCACCCAGAGTGGATTTATCTTGTGTGTTGGGATAGATATTGATAGTCAGCGTTGGTTGGTCTAAATTTCCATCGCTTTCGAACGATGCCTATCTGTCCGCCTAGCGAAGGGGCTGGATATGTACCCTGGGAATGAAAGAATCGCTTAGAGGCGTAGAGGGCCGGAGCTGCAGCGATGCGCATTGCGTATTGTAGGTTGGTTGCTGCCTGACGGTTCTGAGACAGGAGAAAAATTCTACATTTATAACCTTATAAATCCTTCTGTGCTCTAGTGTGCTCACACACATCCGTACTTCTGTGCTCCTCCATATGTGAGGTTGATACCTGCCCGCCCCGGATTCCTTATACTGCAGTGTTCTACTGCTGGGTTATATACTATCAGGATATCCATCAGCATGGGTGAGGTATATGATCTGAATTAGAGAGTTGCTATTTTTGAGTAAGGAAAGAGGGCGTGGGAGCTGCTGCTGTTGAGCAGGTGGGGAATTGACGGTATAGTTATCGGGGATTTCTACATCGGCACACTCATTCCACTGGTTTAGTGTTCGGAATCGATATGGATGGAACTGGTATGATGAGATATCATGTTGCAGTTCCACGGCATAGGCAGTTTTTTACAGTAGGGCATAGTCCTCCATATTGCTAAAATCTACTCTCTTGATTTAGACCCCATATTGATGTAGAGGGGGAGGGTGTGTGACCTTTACCTAGAGTAGGCAACGTAACCTTTGATGGTCTAGCTTGATACAAGAATATAGGATCGTGGGAAATTGGTCAAACACTTTCTCACTGTTTATGAGATGCTGGTTGAGACCGCACCGTCTAGTTTAATCACATATTATAAGTTTAATTTTTTAGAAATAGACAATTAGATAAACGGCCTTTAAGCCATATACTAGACAGTATATTAGCTAAACATGCTACTATTCTATTTTCTTTACACACCTTGGCCAGAAATTACGATTTCCAACCTTTCCACTGCCCAAATTACTCAACGCTCTTGCCAAGTTAAATATTCTCAGCAAATCACAAAGCTTAGTCTGCCTGGCTACAAATTCGACTGTTTCAGACACCCCAAGGGATAAGTGAATTATGGAATCGGCACTGGGACGTGTACCCTATGCGTGTGAAATCTAACTTTTCAAATATTGTGTTAACCCTAGCCCAATTATTACCATTAAGGGCCAGTTTGTCAAAAATGGGACCGTTCCGTTCCGGGACCGTTTCGGCTATGAAAAATGCTGTTCTCGGTTTTGAAACGGAAGGGAAAGGACCATTTGTAAGGGGGAACGGAACGGAGCCGGTGTATCCAAACAGGCCCTAAGCTTTCATAGAAAATCAGCATGACCCTTGAACGAGCCCTGTTCCTACCCTACTATTCTCCTCTTGGGCCGCGCCTAAGACAGGAGCTCTCTCTCCCTTCTCCTCATGAACTCCGTCTCGTTCCATTCAACTCCACCCAACTCCCGAATTGAGAAAAAGACACCTTTTATCAAGAAAAAATGGGTTCTTTACCGAACCGCCGGCAGGCTCAAGACATGGAAATCAATGAGGAAGAGCAGGAGGCCCCTCAACGGAGAGTGATCTCTCATGGCCCCAACCGCATTATCGGAGCTAGCGGTGCTGCATGGATCAAGCCTAGGTCGAGCCAGGTATTGTACATCCCTCTACCGCGTTGTTTATTCTTCAACACTATGGAGCTGAATGACTTACTTTGCATGTTTTATATCTACCATCTAGCCCCCTGATCCTTCCTTCGACACCGTTCGCCACCAGAGAATCACCCATGCGCTTTTGGCAGAGATGGAGAGAGAAGATCTCATTCCTACTCCAGCTCCGGATGGTATCACTAATCCCAAGGAGTTGTGGGAACATGAGGGTATTGAATCGTGGAAGCGTATTGAGCGCAATAGGATTGTAGATCCTCCGAACCTCCTCAGTCCCTCCCCCCCCCCACCCCCGAGAATTAATCCATCTATGAATAGCTCTATCCGGAGAGGTTATCCCTTGTTGACGAAACATTGTTCATGACTCCCCGCAAGGTTCCTCCCATACTCCTCCATCTGCAGATATAAGGATATACTGACCCCGAACGACACAACCTAGCGTGCCATTATTCCCACCTACCTCCGCACCCGCATCGCGGGTATGTACCTTGCGGCCAGCGATGGGAACATGGATTATATTGACGACAAGGAGGTTACCACCATGGAAGGCTCTGGAAAGCTGCGATTATTTCGTGTTGGGGGCGACCGCCCTGGGAAACCCCAACATAGGTTGGATTTGTGGAAACCGGATTTCCCCTAAATGGCGGCATTTGTGTTAGGAGGTTCCTGGATGGATGGGTAATTAATTGTTTTTTTTTGACCCACCTTAAAAACAACACCTAGGGGGTTTGCCTGTATGGAGAAATTGTTGTATGATCAATCAAATGTGCTATCCCTAGTCGGTTGGAAGTTTGGTGATGTGCGTGGAGACGTGATGTGGAAAATGTTAGGAAGTCACTTTGTACTCCTCCAAACGGGTGAACCCTTTCAATACCATGCTCTTGGCGTGAAACCCTTCCGGGTATGATACGATTGACTAAGAAATACACCATCCAAAAAGTGAAACCTATTCAAAGAACTACCTTGCCACCGGCCCACAATAAACAACCTCCCTCTATCACTCAGTTTATGTTAAAAAATCTTGGAGAGAATTCAGAGGAATACCAGCAGGACTCAAGTAATTCTTGATTTTTTATCTGATTTTTAAATTACGTTTGCATCACTTGGTGCATAAAAGGGGAAGGGAAACGAAACTGTGTGCGTTGGTAAATATTTTGTGGTTCCTCAGAACATGAAACCTTGTAATAGTACGTTTTCGCCGAGAATGGTATTCTAAAGGCACCCCCCCCTGTTTTCCATGGTATTTGAAAGGTTTTCTCGCCAGGTTGGCTGTCTCTTGGGACTCCGGTGTTGGGCAGTCATCGTGGCGGTCCTTGCCTTTTTTCTACCCTGGATACTGTACCTACTCTGTGGAAGGAAAGAGGTACGGACAAACAACTGTCACTATCAAGAAATCACAACGAGAGAGGAAAACCACACCGGTCACGATCAATTCAAATCTGCTAAGCTACTTTTCAAACCTCTCATTAGGGGGATTTCGCAATCAAGAATTCAGGATCTTTCAGGTTGTCACCACAGCAACAGGTCATAGGTTAGGGCTCATGTCCCATCTAAGCGATACCTAGCGATACCTTAGAGATAGAAATTCTGTTATCTAAGCAGAAAGATACCGACTTTTTTTGATGAGGTAAACAAGCAGATGCGATGGCAACCACGTGCTAAAACGCTAACAAACCGGTATTTGTTTTTTTGCTTCAGCTAGTGAATGCCGGTTAGGTATCGCTAGGATAAATTTATGGAATTACTACTGGCTAACAAACTTTTATCCCGACTTTTCGTAATTTTGCGAAATCCCACTTTTTCCAATCAGCAGCCTATTGTCCCAGTAAACGAGCCCGTTACAACGATAGCGATCCTGAATTCTGGATTGCGAAATCCCCCTATTCTGAGGCAACCCAGAGAACCACAAAGAAGAGAAAAAAATCCAACCACAAAGAAAGCCCAACCTTACTGGCTGCTAACCCCCTGTCTCCCAAAACTAGGCAACACCTACCCCCGCAGAAAAGGTTACGCCTTCCCAAGCAAAGATCATGAACCGCTATCTCGAGAAAATAGGGTGCCAGAGACATTTGGCAACTATTTTTTTGATAGAAAATTTTCAAATTTCGAGTCGCCACCCCACACAAATTGCCTCCGTGCACCCCAAGAAACTGGAAATTTCAACTCTGAATTTGAAAAAAAAAAATAGTTGCCAAATGACTAATAAATTCACGAACTAGTTAAAGAGCTGCAAAGTAAGTAAAGCCAAATTTTATTCGTAATAGTACTGAGCGCGGGTTTTAGAAAATCAGGGGATTTGGCGCCAACTTGGCTAAAGTGCTTGTCTATCCGGGGTTCTGTTTAGTGAGTACCGTAGCGAGTATCGTAAAAACTCTTACGATTGGCTATCTAAGCAGAGACCGGAATTTTTCACGCACCAATTTGATAAGTTAGCTAATATTAATGGATGCCCGAGAGGGAAGATTACCGTAGCTGAAGAAACCTTGTCGACACGAGATCAAGAGTCTTGCATTACAGGGATGTGAGCACTGCCGATAATGATTGGGCTACGGTAGCGTATGATATCGTAAAAACTGGAATAATTGAGAGCACCATTTTGAAGCTGGATTTACCTCTCCTAACAAGGCCTGTTGTCTCAGCTAGGGCTGAAGGATCTTTTTCGCTGTGTTTCCCCCCCTTAATTGAAAGGGGGGATTCTGGATGTCCTAGCGCCATTCTCAATTATTCCAGTTCTTACGGTATATCACACCGATGCAACGTCAGGGCCTCATAAATTATTATACCGTCCGCCTCTTTCTTCAAGTATTAGAGATACTCTCTAGTTCTGGGTGAAGTCATTCTCACTGCCCACAATCACACTCTACTCAGATCACCCCCTATAGCCCAGATGTGGGAAGAAGTCCAGCAGTTTACTTATGGCTTCGGCTCGTTCAACAATAATTTCTCCAACAATGATGGTTCGCACAACAATTATAATTCACACAATAAATTTAGAACGTTCGACCAGAATACTAATACGGGAAATACGAACAATTCGAACAATATTACCATCATCAACGAGGCAGACGACGAGGGGCGTCAAATTCTGCAGTTGCTATCGCCACTCGAACCGCAGCAACGGCACCAAGATGTGAGGACCGACCGAGTGGACAGCGTCGGAACATGGGTGCTAGAGACAAGGGAGTTCAGGCAATGGTGCACGGCGGAAGATGCTTCGGTTGAGCGAGTGTTCTTTTGTTACGGGAATCCGGGGGTGGGGAAAACTTATGTCAGGTAGGGAGAACTCAGGACAAGACAACGCAAAATCCACTGACAACCAGCAAATAACAGTTCCATAGTTATTGATTACTTGTGCGATCAGGCTGTAGAGGGGAAAGTTGCCGTGGCCGGATTATACTGCGATTTCCTTGCCCAGCAGGAACTGACCACGGCAAATATGCTGGGCGTCATGCTCAAGCAACTTGCCAGCAGAGGAAAAATCCCCAATCATACACGCGAGGCCTTTAGGAAGGCAAAGCAAGGGTTTGGTATTCGGGGCCTCAAACTTCCGGACATGATAGATATACTAAAGAAAACAATTATATCAATACCCCGTCTGCTTATATACATCGATGCCTTAGACGAATGCACCCCGATGCATCGACGGGAGTTCTTAATGTCACTGCGAGAAATTGTCCAAGAGTTTCCGGATGTGCGGGTATTCCTTACTGGCAGACCATACATCGGCGACGAGATTGTGAGATGTTTTACCAATACCCTCAGGATACCTCTTAATCATGCCTATGCGGATATTATGAGCTATCTAGAGATGAGGCTGAAGCGTGATATATATCCTGAAGCAATGAACGACGAATTGCGGGCGGATATTCTGAGAATCATCCCTGTGAAAGCCGTAGATGTGTAAGAAAGAATATCCAATGCATTCCCAAGGCATGTTCGTGGTCTAATTCGCTGACGGTGTCTTGTCTAGTTTGCTTCTGGTTTCTCTATATACGGATGCAATCCTGGGCGAGATTACTCTCACTCGGAGAAGAAAGAAGCTTGGTGAGATGACCAAGGGAGAGAGTCCTGGAGATGCATACACGGAAACCCTAGCACGGATACAGGCACAGCACAGAAGTATTTCGAAACTCGGGATGGATGTTCTAATGTGGGTTTCACATGCGGAGCGGCCATTACATGTCGATGAGTTATGCCATGCCTTGGGGGTAGAAGGATCTACAGACTTGGATACTGGGAATATTCCTGGGATAGAAATACTATTAGCATGCTCTCTGGGGCTCGTCACGGTCGAGGAGTCCTCATCTACGGTCCGGCTTGTCCACCCAATTCTGCAAGAGTACCTCTCCAACAACACCATCTTGTTCCCTAACCCTCACTCCATACTGGCGGAGGTTTGCTTAACCTACCTCAACTTTCCGCATGTGAGGCTCTTTCGGCCTACCCTTGGTTCCGTTCCACCGACCGCCCCTTTTGTCGTATATGCTTCCTGTCACTGGGGCACACATGCTAGATTGAAAACCACAGCGATTGTAAAAACCCTTGCAATAAAGCTACTCGATAGATACGAGGAGCACATATCTTCGAAGGCACTCTTATTGCATGATGTGAAAGTTGAAGAACAGCCATTTGCTGGAGATGGCGCCCCTATAGGATTTACCGGGCTTCACGGTGCCGCTCACTTCGGGTGCGTTGAGGTAGCAATTGCTATTTTAGAAACGGATAAGGGTGATGTTCAGGCAACCGATTTCCATGGTAGCACAGCGATTGCTTGGGCTTCGAGGAGGGGGCATGAGAAGATGGTGAGGATGCTGCTGGAACGGGGCCACACCAATTCCTACACACCTAGCACCGAATATACCTCAACGCTGCTCTTGTGGAGTGCTGAGAGTGGGCATGAAGGGGTGATGAGGATACTGCTGGAACGGAACGACATCAATCCCGACAAACAGGGTAGGCAGGGTCGAACACCACTCTCGTGGGTTTCCGGGAGCGGGCACGAGACAGTTGCGAGGCTACTGCTTGCTCGGGAGGATGTTAATCCTGACAAGCCGGATAAGTGGTGTCGAACACCACTCTCGTGGGCTTCCATGAGTGGGCATGAGGGGGTTGTAAGGACGCTGCTTGCACGGAACGATGTCAATCCTGACAAACTGGATAAGAACCATCGAACACCACTCTCATGGGCTTCGGAGAGCGGGCACGAGACGGGTGGTAAGGCTACTGCTTGCACGGGAGGGTGTTAATCCTGACAAGCCGGATAAGTGGTGTCGAACACCACTCTCGTGGGCTTCCGAGATTGGGCACCAGGGGGTTGTAAGGACGCTGCTTGCACGGAGCGATGTCAATCCTGACAAACCGGACAAGTGGTGTCGAACGCCACTCTCACGGGCTTCTGGGGTTAGGAACGGGGGAGTCGTAGGGCTGCTGCTTGAACGGAGGGATATCATTCCTGACAAACTGGAGAAGTGGTATCTAACACCGCTCTTGCGGGCTTCCAGCGCTGGGCACGAGGGAGTTGTAAGGATGCTGCTTGAAAGCAGCAATGCCAATCCCGAGGAGCCAGATTAGTGGTGCGGAACTCTTCTCTCCCGGGCTTGCGGGAATGGGCACGGGGGGATCGCGAGATAGAACCAGCGGGGAACGTCATCAATCCCCACAGCCCAGATTTTTTCCGTCAAACACCACCACGGTGGGCTTCTAGGTTGAGGCCTGAGTGGGTGGTAAGGATACTACTAAAACCGAGCGACACCAATCCCTCCAAACCCGATAGGCAGCCCCAAATTCTGCCCTGGTGGACATCGCGGTGTCTTGCCGATCGATACCCAACAACCTCAATCCGAAAGAGGCGGATAACCGCAAAACACGGGGTCTCCCAAATATGCGGTAGGCCTACAATCAACGGAGCCACCTTCTCCCTAGCTGCTCGAGCTATCCGAATCTCCTGAGAAATGACCCCAGTTTAATATCCAACGCAAGCCCGACTCTTCCCCCTCCGTCCACCAGGATACCTCTCCGCAGTCCAACAAACATAGCAAAACCAAATTCTTCACCCACTGCACTCTCCATTTTATATAGACTACCAAATTACTGCAGGCGCCAAACCATTGTATCATTTGCCTTTAATCTCTCAATATCTGGCTTGTTCTTCTAAACCACTCTGGACTTTCCCTTACTTGCTCCGCTATTTAAAAATTTTTCTCTATATGCGTGGCCGCTTCTCTCTCTATATGCTGCCTCTTGTATTGCCTTCTGCTTCTCATTCTCATTGCGTTCAGTTATCTAAGGTCTATCTACGACTCGCCCTGTATTAGTTTGCATTATATCATAATATCATACCGGCAAATATTTTCTGGTAGGGTATAATTAAAAATAGAAGGAATCGAGAAGGATATCAATAAAGCATAACTAAATTATTCCAAAATGCCTTGTGGTGGCCAAGCTCACCCTCATCCATAATATGCAACTATCATACCTATAATATAACCCATCGCCCCTATACCCCCTGCCCTATGCGTCCGCCATCCTCCCACACCATCTTAGGGCTCTCCAAACCCCTATACCCCTCGGCGCCAAGCATGACCTCTGTCTCATTAGCGGTTCCAAAAGCCGTATGCATCGTCCCATCTCCCCGATCGAGAATTCCAAACCTCAGCCTCGTCTTCTCCAATGCGTCGGGGAACGGATCGCCACCGAGACAGACCCCCTCGTGGTCCTCGACAAGCTTGTCAAGCGTCGGATTTCTTGTCGTCACAAGGACCCTTGAAAACAGGGTATCGGAGGCCATCCCGTTATGGTAGATAGAATGCATGCCGATGAATACAGATACCAGAGCTACAAGGATGCTGATAGCGTATCCGATCCAGAGAATCTTGCGATTATAATAAAACCGATTCTCGTAACGCCATTTCTTGCACCCGACAGTTGTATTCAAGCTGATCTCGAGGTCTGGAGCGCTAAGGAAAGTTAAGACCATGTCCGAGACCAACTTTTCGACTGCGCCTTTGGGGTCGTCTACAGCTAGGAGGGTAGTCTTGTTAACCAGGGGGTTGTCGATTTTGTATCTAAATGTGTCTGAGGATCCGTGCTTATAGCCGTATTGGTAGTTGAGTATACCCCGGATGGCGCTTCCAAAACCGTAGTAAAGTGCGTTCTCAAAATAGTCTGGATGTCCAGGACCCATTTTCGGTGGCTTGAATACCGGCCTTTTATCTGACGTTTTGACTATAGTAGATTGAATATCACTAGTAAAGTTGAAGGTCACGTTCCAGGACGCTTTGAATAGCTCGCAACTTAACCAGTGGGGTTCCAGGACGGTTTTCCACTTGCTGTTGTTGGAGACTATGGATTCTTCTACCACAGGGATGTTCGTGTCGACGACGTACCCGACTCTTAAGGTTGGCTCGTCCGTGAAATAGCCCTGCATATTGCCTGAGCCGTTCATGTAGGGTGGTTGAATGGCGGCATATTCATCTCCGTCGGATACAGCATTTACTGTTATGGTTCCCCGGGGCGCGAATTTGGAGTCCGTGAGATCCCAGTCCATTGTATCAAAAGCTTTTCTCGCCTCATCGGTGCTTTTCTCCTGGCATTCATACCAGGGGGCGTCGAAAATTACATTCCAGGTACAGTTATACCCTTTGCAAGGCGAGGAAACAGGACGGGCGCTCCCTAAACATTCTACTAATCTGTAGGCTCGTACCATTTCGAAGCTTGTACCATCGTAGTACAGCAGGCCACCTGGACCCTCGGAGCTGTTGAAGTACACCAGATCGCGCCTCAGGTCTCCGTATATTGGTCCTTTAGCAATGACATCAATTTGTGCTGATGTGTTGAAAGTTGGTATGGTACAATCAGCTTCTGATACCATATATGCCAATCGCGTGGTAAGTGCTCCTGGGGATACAACAGCGGCGAGGGGCATAATCCTAGCAGTGTCTTCAGCGTGATCCCTTTTAAATAACACTGGATGAATAGCCTTCAACGGACCATGTTACCAGAGCCATGACCATTGCAACTTTGGCTCTAACTAGAACGTCTTTAGAATAGAAGCGTGTAGGATTGTCGGTCAATGCAAATAAGTTATCAATCCCCTTTAGTGTAATATCCTTGGCTCTTAGTGTATACCAAACTCGCTGCCTATAATCCTCAGCACCGCGCTCCCTCATTCCACCGCTACCACAAACTCGTGAGATCTACAAACCTGTATGCCAGCGTTATACTCCCGACCAACGCAGCTTTAGTGAGAAATGCAAGCGCGATCCCGAACAAAGCTACTGTCAATTGATCCTCAGCATCCTTTCCATCCAACAAAAGATAGAACCAGTGATGGAGCAGAGATCCCAACAACCCCAGGAGGAATAATCCTACTATCGCACTCGGAATGGGCCAGTGTAGTTTCATTCCCCGCAATCGGCCCCTGTGAATTCGTCCCGTCAGTCGGGACGTATTGGAAGCGTTCGTCCTCGTTGAAGCAATTGATCTTGCATCACTGACAACTATTCCAGTCTTAAGGTCACCGGGCAGATCGGCGGCGAACATCTTTCTTAGTAGTGCACTCTCCGTAGGCACAACGCCAGTGGTCATGGATGGGGATGAATCGTTTTTACCCCCATCCCTTTGAGGTCGGTAGGGCTGGTAGGGGTCCATGTCCTTTCTTTCGCAGGGGGTTCGATTTCTCTCTCGGCGGTTCTGATTGTGCCTTTTCGCAGCGATATTCGGGGTATAGAAGGAAGTTATGGAGTAGAGTGAGGAGGCACTGTTGCTACTTGTGGGTGGGAATTATTTAAAGCTAATAAAACCCTGCCAGTTCATCCCCTTCTGTTACTGGGTGATCAGATACTACCAGAAGAACCCAAATACTACTACGATAGGTGGGCTGTGCACTCCTACTAGAGTGCTATTCTAGGAGGCACGCCTGACACCGAAGTCAGTCTTACGGAGGTACAGCACCTAAGTTTTGTATGTTGCACAGGAGATAAGGGCAGCAAGCCCCGCTTGTGGAACATACAAAACTTAGGCGCTGTACCTCCGTAGCTGGCTGATTGCCAAGCTCTGTGAAGGCGGTGCTCAAAAATCTTGGATGGAGCAAAACGGGACAAGAATGCACCGTGCTCTGGTCATGTTACCCAGGCTAAGTAAAGAAGAAGAAGAAAAGATTCAAGAGCTGGTGGGGGGACGGTATCTAGGGTATTATATTCAGCAAATCTTACTCGATTACCCACTGATTGGGCGAGTTAGCTATGTTTCATTACCCCCCTTACCTACAGTACGGTACACCAACACTTTTCCCTTCAAGCACATCCCCACTTTGTAATAATTTTCAGGTGCAATTTAATCTCAGCAGGAAAACAAAGAAGATTCTAATCGCCTGCGCATGGTAGAGCGGGGCTAAATTGGGCACCTTCAAGTGCTTTTCCAGCACCTGCAGTATGGTGGCACTAAGTTAGAGTTGTTAAGAGCTATCGTCCGATACCCTACTTTTACCCAGCTCTTTTGTAAAACTACCATAAAATCTCAGGTATAACGAACTCGCCTGGACTGGTGGTGAAGCAGTTTTCAGAGCTTTGAATGGCCCAAGAGGACGTCGGAAAAACGCTGTGTTATTTTATCTTGCCTTATTCACAAGCTTTCTGTCAATCGGAGGGTCTGATTTCGCTGCGTTGCCAGCCCAGGCGGTTCGTTATACCGGATATTTTACGGTAGGTTGCACTGGGCGGTCGGCAACCCGCAAGTGACAGGTCAGAAGCACAGTCCTGCGAATCCCGACTACCGTACTCGCAATGTCGAACCTAAAAAAAGGGCAGCTAGTGCACACCGCCAAAAGTTGGCACTTTTTCTCGAATTTGGGTGGTACAGGTGCCACCGAAAAGGTGGGTGTACGCAAGCGATTTTAACATCAAAAACAGCCAATTTCACACACTTATTCCAGCACCAGCATCTGAATTAAAAATAAGATAGCTTCGTGGAATGATCGGAAAATGTCTAGGCTACTCGACATCTATTGAAACCTCAGCTGAATTTAAATTTTCTTAAGGAGTATCATAGTAGCAAGAGGAGATTAAATTTGCCTCAAAATCGGGCCAAGACCGTCATTTTTGGTGAGAAAGCTGTGTCTTGGCAGAATTTCAAAGTTCAACTGCATACTGATCCTCAGGGAATTTAAATTAATTTGAGATTTCAATAGAAGTTGAGTAGCCTATAGCTTTCTAAACATTCCATGAGGTTATCTCATTTTTAATTCTGGTGCCGGTGCTGGAATAAGTGTGTGAAATTGGCCGTTTTTGGTGTAAAATCGCACCTGTGCATTCACTTTTTCGGTGGCACATGTATGATATGCAATTGCAGTCTTTTAAAAAACCCTTCGACATTGCGAGTACCAATCTACCGTAGTATGCGTTAGGGTACGGGTATACTGGGTTCGGCGGTGAGGGGCCGAGTTTCGAACCTATGTGGTAGAAGGCACTTAATGTTCGGTTACCCTTGTTAAAAGACAATACCGTAAAAGCTGGAATAATCGATTGGTGTGCTATGTCGTTGAGAATTGCCTACTTTAGAAAAGGTGCGAAAAACACAGCAAAAGAAGAGCGGCTCACCCCCTCTGAGAGACATAAAAAACAAAAAAACATCAGACTTTACCAGAAGGGGCAACTCTGACTACCCAGCACACGACTCGATTATTCCAGTTTTTACAGTACCTTATGAATTTCCTTTTAAAGCTCGAACTAGTGTTTTGATAGTTAGGGCACACCAAATAGGAGCTGTGCTGCAAGGGCAGAAATATATTGTGAACTCGATTCTAAGCGCTTCCCCTAGCACTATGCTCCATTAATATGCTATCTAGCTACGCTAACTGTTCGCTTAATTCTCATACCCCAACGTGTACCTGTGGCTGTCTGGCGGGTGAAAATTTCCAGCGGGATCATCCGTAATGGCGAAGCCCACCTGTAGGGTAAATTATAGCCGGGTGCAACTGTATTAGGGCCCGTTTACTGATCCGTTGCGTTTCGAGATTTTGGTGGGGAAACTAGACGGTGGCGTCTCAACCAACATCACATTCCGATAGACGTGGCAAAACTGTTTACCCAGTTTTCAACCGTCTAGTATTCTGGGTGTTAGACGGTCAAAACAGGATGCAGCTCAAGAGCTCGTATTGCAACCGCCGTCTACTTGTACCACAAAAATGCCACCAACCGGCATGCCCGCAATAACAAGAGAAGCTATGAATACGCTTTATTTTCCTTGCACAATCACCAATTCCTTCTCTGATAATTTGGGGTAAGTTTAATAACAAAATTCTCATTGTTTGATTGTAAGAGGGCATTGTTGATCAGTCCAATATCTCGGTTGTCGAGCACTGTGAGAATTGAAACCTACCTGGTTGCACACCTCACATTTGTGGATCAACCTTTTCACACTACTACACACTATATTAGGTAAACACAGACCCATCAATTTTCCCTACCCTGCTTCGAGCGTTTAGCCTCCCTTGACGGTCGGCACCGTCTCCGGTTGCTTGACGGCCGTCTATTGGTAAACGGGCCCTTATTATGCAATTGGTTGGGTCGGGTAAAGTGACGCTTTCCCTGCTCTGCTATTGACGTTTCTTTCTCCTGAGGCGATTAGGTTATGTCACCTCGCCCGTTTTCGGGTTGTACAAGGGATTTCTCTCTCAAAACCTGCTATGCAGGGTCAGGGTGCGCCCACCTTTACGGCACCTCTTACTCGTACCTCCGCGTTTATTATTATTCTATTTTTTGGTATTTGTAGTACCCGTTCTTACTCCCGGGCGGAATAGGTTATGGTGCACTCCACGGTCGGGCTCGACAACTGTCAACCGGCACAGTACTAGTACTGCACTCACCACCAAAAAATACCCGAACGACTAACCTCAACCAATTTACAACGGAAATCATTCCAATGGAAAAATGAGCGATCGCAAAGAAGAAGAAAAGGGGGGAGAGGGGTGGATGGGGGAACTAGAGTTGGAGCTCGGGAAGCATGGAACTATTGTTAATGGTGGTAGATAGCGTTGTGTGGTTGTGAGGATGTTTGGCGGGGGTGTGCGATGTAAGCCCCTACTGTGAGCATGAGCGGACCAAACACCAGGTGCGTCGCCCCAGCTGAAAGTCCTTTGCCAAGACGCCCCTGGTGTTCGGTCCGTTCATGCTAGGGACGTGTATTTTGCGCGGGAGTACAGAGCCGAATTATTGTGGGGGTATTAGTCATGCTCGAACCTATGTCCATATAAAATCCGGAATAATTCAACCTCTCCCGTAGACGCTGGGGCTTCCTTGACTGTGAGTTCCACCGCTCTTTTATTTCCCCCACGTTAAGCTGGGAACGAGGTGATCAGTTTCCGGAGTTGCCTTGCCCAGGGTTCCGAATGGTTGGCGGAAGACTGGACTGGATTAGCTAGTCTGGTCAGAAGTCGAGTCTAGTCTAATGGTAGATATTAGAACGACTGGAGAGTGAGGATTATCGGAATGGACTTGGCCACGATCGGTCCGACCAGCCCTGACAAGCACTAGGATATGCACAGCTCTTTGACAGATTTACTATTTTTATCACAATATATTTTTTACTTCAAATAAAACTTTTCATAACTGAACTCATTGTTTCCATGGATTATGCGGTAGAGTCGGAATAGAGATTGTGTCTCTCTTAGGCGTGGCGAAAGTAGGTTCTCAAGTATAGCAGGCGTCACAGTCCACCAGAACAAGCCCCCACCATCCGAACTGATGCTGATTGGTGGGGTTTGTATGAGGTGAGGGTTGTCGTCCCCGTAACCATACAATACGTTCGGTGATTCTAGTGTCGGGGTGGGTTAGGGAGATTGATACGGTGGTTTCAGCAGTCGTTGGGCTCTTTTCGCACACAAATAATCCTCATATGATACCTCCGCAGGTCGCTTATGTTAGCTCCGTTAACTCTACGATAATATTATGTTGAGATATGGCTACCCACTTAGGTCATGTCTTTAGGCCAGCTAGAGCCTGTCTATGTTTGCGATTAGGTCTATCATTGGTTGTGCGGGAGTGGGCTTGGCAAGGATGTTTCTCCTTAAATAGTCTTCTCTCTTGTGCGACTAGAATCTAACGAACATCTCACCTCACATACGATAAGTCCACACACCCAACAGCTTAATCTAAAATTTCCCCTCCAACACCGCTCATGGCACGTTTGGCGAAAATGGCACCGTTCAGTTGGGCCACCGTTTTGGCTGTGAAAATGGCCTTATCCCCATTTCGAAACAGAATGAAAAGGATCATTTGTATGGGGGAACGGAGCAGAACCGTTGCATCCAAACAGGCCCTTAATTTGCAATACCCACAACTCCACACCAACACCAGCAAACTCCTCCTTTCTTCTCTTAACCCAGCCTTTTCTTCCACTGTGAGGAACCAACCATACTCAATAACCCGCCCTGTCCGCTGTGTGAGCAATAAAGGGTGGAACATGTCTTAGTACGCCCCCAATGATGGCAGCTGCTTCAATTCTACGAAATCTTCTAATTCTAGGTGGAACAGTAGCACTATCCCCGATGATCGATCTCGACTCTTAACAATGTTATCACCCCTGGAGCACGGCTTACAGCATGGGGACGTCCAAGCGCGCCGTGTCGAAGGGGTCGGGGAATGGCTCATCCAAAGTGAGGAATTCAGAAAATGGAGCGGATTGGAAGGTGGAGGTGTTGAGGCAGTTCTGTTTTGCTATGGGGGTCCGGGTGTTGGAAAAACATTTATCAGGTAAGAGGAGTTATTCGCGGGAGATAGAAGAGAGCTCGTGCTAACGAGCTGTCATGATAGTTCACTAGTAGTGGACAGGTTGTGTGATCTAGCCAGGGGACAAAACACCACCGTTGGATATTTTTACTTCGACTTCACGGCCCGAAAGGAGCTATCTGCCGCTGATATACTAAGATCTTTATTGAAGCAGATGATCAATGAAATGGAAATCGTTCCTGGGGAAATATTGAAGGGCTTGCGAGAGCAGAGAAGGGCCGATGGACATGAAACCGAGCTCGTTAAAATCGTTCAAATGCTACAACTCATCGCATCCTCACAGCGCACATTTTTGTGCATTGACGCCCTTGGCGAATGTGGTGGGGTTCAGCGGGCCAAGGTTCTTGAGTCATTGAAACAAATCCTTGACAAGTCCCCGGGCACCCGAATATTAGTGACAGGGGGATCCTCTATTGGGGTTGAGATAGAAGAGCATCTCTCTGGACGAGTGGCAAGTGTATCCGCAGACCCCAGAAAAGACGATATTATCACATACATTCGCGCTAGACTAGCCAAGGACAAAACCGCAGATGCCATGGATGAGTGTTTGGAAGCAGATATTCTGGAGAAAACTCAGGGAAATATATCTGGAATGTGAGTGGAGTCAACGGTACCGGGAATCCAGCCTCTCGTTATCCGCTAATAAATTTACTCAGGTTTCTACTCGAATCCCTACGCATCGAAGCAATCCTGCAAGGATCGACAGTATCCAAGAGACGAGAAAGGCTCATCGGAATGACAAATGGGTTGGGGTTGGAAGATGAATATGGTGCGGCGATAGAACGGATAAAGGCACAGGGTGGTGATAAATCCAGACTCGGAATTGAAGCTTTGATGTGGATCACTTATGCGGAGCGGCCGTTGAGGGCCGTTGAGCTCTGCCATGCCCTAGCTGTCGAGCTAGGCTCCAGTGATTTCAATGCCGACAACGTCCCTTCAATGGCCGCAGTGGTTGGCTGTTGTCAAGGGATTATCACCGTGGATAAGGAGGGGTCGTGTGTCAGACTAATCCATTCTACGCTCCAAGAGTATCTTTCCCACAATCCGGATATTTTTGGTAGACCTCAATCGGCAATAGGGGAGTCGTGCTTGACCTACCTGAATTCCGGACATGTCAAATCCCTTTTAGCTGACTCCTCTACCGAGGCTAAGGAAATACCCTTTCTGGAGTACAGTTCTCTAAACTGGGGAGTCCATGCGAAAAGGGAACTCTCGGACCGGTCTATGTCACTTGCGCTCCAGATGTTTCAAGAGTATGATGGCCACATATCTGCCAAATTTCTTTTAGATCAACCAAGGTATCAATCTGTGCATTCCAGTACAGGTTCGCAGTTTAGTGGAGTAGACTGTGCATCTTACTTTGGAATTGTGGAGCTTGTAGCTGCCTTGATCGAGATGCGCTCTTGGGGTACCAAGAAAAGACGTTTTGGGGGATATACTCCGCTGATATGGGCTGCTCAAAATGGACATGAGGAAGTGGTGAAATTACTACTTGAGCGGGGACGGGCGAGACCCGACAAAGGAGACCAGGATGACGAAACACCGATCTCGCATGCGGCTCGCAACGGACATGCGGGAGTGGTGCAAATACTGCTCGCCCTGGAGAATGTCAACCCTAATAGCCCAGGTCATTGCGGAAAGCCACCGCTCTCACATGCAGCTCAGAATGGGCACGATGAAGTGGTGAGAGTGCTACTCAAACACAAAGATATCAACCCCGGCCAACCACAGTATGACGGCCAAACACCGCTAGCACATGCCGCCCGGGCGGGCCATGCGGGAGTTGTCAAAGCGCTGCTAACGAGCAAGAAAGTCATCCCCGACAGGCTTGACCAAAACATGAGACCGCTTTCATATGCAGCTCAGAATGGGCATGAGGAGGTGGTGGAGATGCTGCTCCGTCAGCCAGCGGTCTGCCCTGACAAACCAGGTGGTCACTACGGCAGAACAGCGCTCTCATATGCTGCTGAGAAGGGACATGAGGCCGTAGTGAAAAGACTACTCGGGCGGAAAGAGGTCAACCCAGACAAGCTAGATACGGGCGGGCGTACACCGCTCTCATATGCTGCATGGTGTGGACGCGAGGAGGTGGTCAAGATTCTACTCAGGTGCGAAGGGGTCAACCCTGACAAGCCTTCTTATGACGGTCAAACGCCGCTCTCATATGCGGCTCAGAAAGGACATGAGGGAGTGGTGAAAATATTGCTCGGGCGGGAGGAGGTCATTCCCGACAAGCCAGATAACAACGCCAAAACACCACTCATATATGCAGCTCTGGAAGGACATCTGGGAATGGTGAAACTTCTACTCGGGCGGGAAGATGTGGATCCTAACATGGCAGATCATACCGGCCAAACGCCCCTCGCATATTCAGCTATTAATGGGCATGCCGAGATGGTAAAGATTTTGCTCAGACGGGAAGGGGTTGACCCAGACAAACCAAGTAATTACGGCAGTACACCACTCTCGAATGCTGCCTCGTATGGGCACGAGGGAATTGTGAAAGCACTACTCGAGCGCGAAGAGGTCAATCCCGACAGCCAAGATAATGGCGGGAAAACACCCCTACAGCATGCCGCCTCCAACGGGCATGAGGGACTGGTGAAAATACTACTCGGAAGAGAAGACGTCAACCCAGACGGGCAAGATAATGAAGGGCAAACACCCCTCATGGCTGCTGCTAAGTGGGGGCATGAGGGTGTCGTGAAGATGCTTCTCGGGCGGCCAGAGGTAACCCCTGACAAGCCTGATGATCGCGGCAAAACGCCTCTCATGTCTGCATATGCGAAGGGCCATAAGAGCGTGATAGCGCTTCTGGAGCCTGCGGAAGAGGTCAAACCAAACCCGAAGTAGGAGGGTCCGGGAAACCGCATGGCGGCACAGTACAGAGAGGGGAATGCGCATATATTCTGTTACCAACCCCTCGTCTCGCTTTGCAAGGTGGAAAGTTCTTAGGGTAGGTTGACAAAGCATAGTAGTCTCCGATTGGTGAGGTCAACTAGTTCTATTTTTCCCAGAAGGTTCAGTTAATAACTTCCTGTTTTCCTTTATTGTACTTAATCTTCCTCTAGGCGTAATTTCTTGCATACCCTTTTATTTTCCTGCGCCATTTCTTTCCCGTTCCTTAACTCTCCCCTCACCATCTTTCGTGTAATACAGATAACCTTAATACATTACTTTTTTTTCATGGGGAGGGCAGTATACAGAGGTGAAAATATTTTCCATGTGATCGAGAGCAACTCCATAGAGACCGTATCTGGGGTGTGTGGATGTTTACCACATATGACACTGCCAGATACAATTCAATAAATGACTTTCCGGATCCCCGCCAGCCGCCTTGCTATAGACGTTGGTGTGCTAGGCAAGGGAGGCCAACCAAGCACTGTTTTCACACCCTATGACCCACGCAACTCTTTCGCGAGCTATTTGATAGCATGAAACATTCCAGTTGAGGGTACTCTAATACGACTTGTCCTGTAACTTGGTAACTTTAAGCCACAACAGGACTCTTTTCCAACTGTGTGGCGAATGTATAAGTGGAAAGGTGAGGCGTCTTTCAACCCCAAGAGTGGTTTATGAGGGGGGAATTGGGTAAACAACAGCGCGGCAGGTCTGTTGAAATTCACGAAGGTTCCATATGCAAGAGATAGTTGGAACACTGATGGGAAATGGCTGAGAGGTATTCGGTTTGAAAACGGTTGCACGATGGACTAGTATGGTATGATATCAGAAGAGTGACGATATGTTTGGTTGAGACGTTAGCTTAAAGAGGAACATTTAGGATGTTTTAGGAATTGGCACTAGGGAAGACTAGAGGTTAGTGGGTAAGGTTTACCAGGAGTTGGAACGCATAAGGGTCACACTATGATGGTTAGGAAACGGACGGTGGCACCAGGACTGCGAAGGATCGCAGAAGATGGAAGAAGTGGTGTTAGAGGATGAGACAAAAGGAATGAAACTAGGGGGAAAGAAGTTTCGGAAAACTTCTGAGGAGTTGGATGCTATGCGAAGATAGGAGAGAATAGCGGAGGGTGTTGTGGGAGAAGGGTTCTTTCTGTAAAGTCAAGATTGTGTATATATAGGACACGTCCGGAGACGCAGAAAAGAATAAGGACTCCAAGATACTCTCGACTCATCATAGCCAAACTTGTTTAAGGTGTGCGTCTGCTGGAGAATTTCAATGGGGAGAGGCTGTGTTCTGGAGTTTCTTGGACTTCTTGGATTTTTCGTATCTTTTGTTCTCTCGTTTTTTTTTTCAAATATGAGATGACGGAATATACTAACTCGTCTGGGCCTACTTAGTTAGAATTAATTAAGTGTCATGATTTGGTAGACTATGATGCTAACGAAATTTCACCCGGGTATTGCTAACGCATATTTTTAGGATTCTATGATCTGCGCGCGGCGAGAATAGGTCTTAAGCCAACGGGTGCAACTATAATTCCCCACAACACCCAGGCATCATATGGCCGCAGCTCGAGTCGATCTCGGAGTCAAAATCAAATATCCCATTACCCAATCACGTGCTCCTAGGGGGGCGGGGGTATACAGGCCCAAGTAAAGTCATTATAGTTGTGGTTGTAATCCTAATTATTATTGTGGTTATAATCACAGTTGAATCCGCTTGTGGTTACACCCAATATGATAGAATTTATTCTGACTTGCTAGTATGGAGTCTGAATTCGATACCCAGCATTGAAGACTTTTGCTACATTGAGGCTCATCGCGAGTGATATTTCATGATCCTTGATTCTCCTATACGTCTACTCCATTTGTGCGAAACTCCAACCATCAGAGGCGAGCTCTTCTGTAGAGGTTTCGACTGGGACAAATTTATTATCTGCGGACTATGGGGGAACCAGATGTTAGATACCAGGCCGTGATTCATAGGACTGAGGTGCTAAACGAGAAAACGCTGTGCGGGGTTAGTCTGTGTCGATCATAGCCAGAAGATCAGATTCACAAGATATAATCTTGATGAGCGAAAGAAGGTCGTTGGCACCGTCTCCCATTTTATGCAGCTTTGTTGATTGCAAAAAATGTTCGAAATGTTCGTGAGCCTTTTTTCAAGTGCTCTAGGTGCTGCCATTTGTGGGTGGCTGGCTCGATGGCGGGGCGAATGGTAGTGGGCAGGGATCTCTGTAGTTTCATATGGCGTTTACATATAATACAAAAGGTAGGTTGTGACAATATTGGTTCAGAATCCTGAGCTCTCTCCCCTCATACAGAAGTGGAAAAAATGTCCTAATTTCTACCGAGAAAGTCTCGTGAATCCGGTATTAATTGTATATTTCTCTCGAATGAGTTGTGAGTACTGTACTGAAAATCCGCCATTACGGGTGTAAAATTCTGGGGTGTAGACGACCTTCCTCGCCAAGGTTGTTCAGTCACGAAACCAGATAAAGTAGGCCACGGTCAGCCGAAACACATGGTGACAACGAAACGAGTGGCAACTAAGCTAGCTTTTGCTTACTAAGGGTACTTTTTACTTAGGCTGTTTCGCGCCACCGTGGCCTACGTTAAGTCTTGGTGAAGCTTGGTCAGCAAAATCTGGCGGGATAGCGCTACACACCCCCGACGCAGAAAGATAATATATTATTATGACGCAAAGTTGCTCGAGTATTGCCAAACGTCTAACAGCCTCAGTGACTTCCCGTATGATATTTAATTTAAGAAGAATTGAGAATTGACTATGCTTTTGCGTTGTGATTCTTGTGAAGTAGGCCGTTAAGGCCGAAGTAGTCCTATTATATAGCCGAAGTGGAAACTCCTCAGAGGAGGAGGATATGGGGGATTTGTTTTTCCACGGCGGTTAGAACCTGTTCTCACGGACATATCCCTTCAGATTTCCTGTTACTGGACCTCATTAGTAATTCTTCAGGTTCCACAACGAGCTTTTACTTTTGCAGGTTAGCAAGAGTATCCGAACTTTTGGCGTTGCGACGTTATACCACCTAGAACCGGAGACCCACCCCCTCACTCCCGAATTAAAAATCAAAGGGATCGAGAATGATAGATAAAACATATGATACCATAGCTAAGTTATTCCAAAACCCATATGCAACTATGTATAATACAACCTATCGCCCCTATATCCCCTGCCCTATGCGTCCGTAGTCCTCCCGCACCATCTTTGGGCTCTCTAAACCCCTAAACCCCTCACCGCCAATCATGACCTCTGTCTCATCTGCTGTTCCAAAAGCCGTATGCGTCGTCCCGTCTCCCCGATCAAGAATTCCAAACCTCAGCCTCGTCTTCTCCAACTCCTCCGGGAACGGATCGCCACCGAGACAAACCCCTTCGTGGTCCTTGACAAGCTTATCAAGCGTCGGATTTCTTGTCGTCACAAGGACCCTTGAAAACAGGGTATCGGAGGCAATCCCGTTGCGGTAGATAGAATGCATGCCGATGAGTACAGATACCAGAGCTACAATGATGCTGATAGCGTACCCGATCCAGAGACTCTTGCGATCATAATGGAAGCGATTCTCGAAACGCCGTTTCTTGCACTCGACAGTTGTATCCAAGCCTATCTCGAGGAATGGAGTGCTAAGGAAAGTTAAGACCATGTCCACGACCAACTTTTCGATTTTGCCTTTGGGGTCGGCTACAGCGAGGCGCGTAGTGCCGTTAATCAGGGGGTTGTAGTTTGGGTATCTGGTTGTGTCTGAGGAGCCTCTCTTATGGCCGAAGCCATCTCTGAGTCTATTCCGGATGAGCCTTCCGAAACTGTTGTAAAGTGCGTTCTCACGATAGTCTGGATGTCCAGGACCCATTTTCGGTGGCTCGAATACCCGCCTTTTATCTGACGTTTTGACTATAGTAGATTGAATCTCACTAGTGAAGTTGAAGGTCACGTTCCAGGACGCTTTGAATAAGTCGCAACTTAACCAGTGGGGTTCAAAGACGGTTTTCCAGGTGCCGTTGTTCGAGTCTGCGGATCCTTCCACCACGGGGATGTTCGTGTCGACGACGTACCCGACTCTTAGGGTTGGCTCGTCCGTGAAATAGCCCTGCAGATTGCCTGAGCCATTCCTGTAGGGCGGTTGAATGGCTGCATATTCATCTCCGTCGGATACAACATATAATGTTATGGGGCCCTGGGGCGCCCAGTGTTTGTTGCTGATATCGATCCAGTCCATTGTATCTAATGCTTTTCTCGCCTCATCGACGCTTTTCTCCCGGCATTCGTACCAGGGTGCGTCGAAAATTACGTTCCAGGTACAGTTATACCCTTTGCAAGGCGAGGAAATAGGACGGGCAGTCCCTAAACAGTCTACTAATTTGCCGGTTCGTGTCATTTGGAAGCCAATACCATCGAGGTATAGAAGTCTATCTGGGCCCTCGGATCTGTTGAAGTACACCAGTTCGTACCCGCCTATTCCGTATTTTGGTCTCTCAGGAATGGCATCATTTTGTGCTGAGGTGTTCAAAGTTGGTATGGTACAATTAACTTCTGATACCATATATGCCAATCGCGTGGTAAGTGCTCCGGGGGAAATGACAGCGGCGAGGGGCATAATCCTAGCGTTGTCTTCAGCGTGATCCCTTTTAAATAACAGTGGATGAATAGCCTTCAACGGACCATGTTACCAGAGCCATGACCATTGCAACTTTGGCTCTAACTAGAACGTCTTTGGAATAGAAGCGTGTAGGATTGTCGGTCAATGAAAATAAGTTATCAATCCCTTTTAGTGTAATATCCTTAGCCCTTAGTGTATACCAAACTCGCTGCCTATAATCCTCAGCACCGCGCTCTCTCATTCCACCGCTACCACAAACTCGTGAGATCTACAAACCTGTATGCCAGAGTTATACTCCCGACCAACGCAGCTTTAGTGAGAAATGCAAGCGCCGTCCCGAACCAAGTCACTGTAAATTGATCCTCAGCATCCTCTCCATCCAACTTAAGATAGAACCAGTGATGGAGCAGAGATCCCAACAACCCCAGGAGGAATAATCCTACTATCCCACTCGGAATAGACCAGTGTAGTTTCATTCCCCGCAATCTGCCCCTGTGAATTCGTCCCCGCGGTTGAGAAGTATTGGAGGCGTTCGTCCTCGTTGAAGCAACTGACCATGCATCACTGAAAACCTTTCCAGTCTTACTGTCACCAGGGGAATCGGCAGCAAACATCTTTGTTGGTAGTAAACGTTCCGTAGGCGTAACGCCAGTGGTCGCGGGTGGGCAGGAATCATTTTTACCCCCATCCCTTTGAGGTCGGTAGGGCTCGTAAGGGTCCATGTCCTTTCTTTCACAGGGGGTTCGATTTCTCTCTCAGAGGTTTTGATGGTTCCTTTTCGCAGGGATATTCCATGTATAGAAGGAAGTTATGGAGTAGAGTGAGGAGGCACTGTTGCTACTTGTGGGTAAGAATTATTCAACGCTGATAAAACCCTGCCAGTCCATCCCCTTCTGTTACTGGCTGTTCAGATACAAGTACTACCAGAAGAACACAAATGCTACTACAACAGCTGGGCTGTGTGCACTCCCACTAGAGTGCCAGCCAAGGAGGCCCGCTTGACAACGAATTCGGTCTCAGCTCGCTGACGGCTAAGCCCTGTGAAGGCGGGGCCCAAAAGTCGAGGATGGAACAAAAAACGACAAGAATGCACTATTCTCTCGTCATGATACCCTCCCGGGCTACGAAAAATAAAAATAAACTCAAGAGCTGGTGGGGGAATGATATCCGGGGTAGAGTCTTCGGCAAATACTACTCGATTACCCACTGATTGGTCGAGTTATCTATGCTTTTCATTACCCCCTTCCTACAGTACTTGGGTGTGGGGGTGGGTGGTCGGGGGGAAGGTGGTGTTGGGCCAACCGCTTTTTTTCCGGTCGCTTTTTGCTCCATGCTAGTACACCAACATTTTTCCCTTAAAGCACATCTCCACTTCGTAATAATTCTCTTTAATTTAATCTCAGCAGAAAAACAAAGAAGATTCCAATCTTGATATCCCATCGCCTGCGCATGGTACAGCGGGGCTAAATTGGGCACCTTCAAGTGCTTTTACAGCACCTGCAGCATGGTGGCGCTAAGTTAGAGTTTCTAAGAGCCATCGTACGATACCCCACTTTTGCCCAGCTCTTTTGTTAACTACCATAAAACCTCAGGTATAACGAACACGCCTGGACTGGTGGTGAAGCAGTTTTCAGAGCTTTGAATGGCCCAAGAGGATGTCAAAAAACGCGCGGTTATTTTATCTGGTCTTGTTGGCAAGCTCTTCTTCAATCGGAGGATCCGATTTTATCTGCATGACGAGCCCAGCCGTGTTCGTCATACCTGAGATTTTACCGTAGGTTGCACTGGGCGGTCGGCAACCTGCAGGTGACAGGTCAGAAGCACCGGCATGCGAACCTCGACTACTCGCAATGTTGAAGGGTTTTTAGAAAAAAGAGTGCCATTGCATACCGCCAAAAGTTGGCACATTTTCTCGAATTTGGGTGGTATGAAATAGGAGTCTTTTTAAAAACCCTTCGACATTGCGAGTATCATACCAATTTCCCGTAAGTTAGATGCGTTAAGGTAAAAGTACAGTGGGTTCGGAAGTGAGGGGGGCGAAGTCTCGATGCTATGAGGTAGAAGGTGCCCAATGTCCAGTTACTTTTGCTATAGGACAATACCTTCTGGCTTACATTTTAAATCTTGATACAGTGTTTTGTTAGCTAGGGGACACCAAATAGGAAGTCTGCGGCAATGGTAAATATATATTCTGAACTCGATTCTAAGCGCTTCCCGTAGCAGTATGTTCCGTTAATTCAGTAAGAACTCGAATAATTGGACCCGAGGCTAAGACGTCCGAAATGCCCTCCCTTGGAGGGCGAGCGCACAGCGAAAACTAATCCCCTGAAATGTGCTTAGGACAAAATAAAAGGAAAAAAGAGCCAGACCTTACCACCAAAGGCAACTCCAACCTCCTAGCATCGGGTCCAATTATTCGAGTTAGGGTATTGTACCTCGCTAGAGACGGGGGCCATTTGTATGGGGCCAGGTGTTGTAAACTCCCAAAGGGTTCTTTCGTAATAGCGAGATTTCCCCTATATAAGGGGTCGATTATAGCGGGGTGCGACCGTATCATCATGCAATTCGTTGGATCGATGATAGTCGCACTTTCGCTACTGGCTATTATTGACGCTTCTTTCCTTCTTTCTCTACGAGACTAACCGTGCCAAGGTTCATGGCGATTATGTAACTGCGCGCAGCTCCAAAATCTTGCAGGATGCCTACGGTGTGCCTAAAAGCGCAACGGAAGTTACCCGCACAACGTAACTTTCGGTTTGTATGTGAATTGAAGAATTATGAACAGCTATCAAACATTCTCTGATGCTTTAAGCATCCCTCCGGCTTTCTCACACATGGTTTTAAGTCTTTGCAAATAGGGCTCCTATTTTTTTTCCCCGTCTTTTACAACTTTTATTTTGATGGGGTGGGACTTTGGTTTGGATTAATTCAATCATAATTTCATTACTGCCAATAGGGGCCTTGCCAATCACGGCTTTAACACCTGCGGCATTACGCTTGAAAGTTCCGTTGAGCTGGTGTCTTCCGTTGAGCTGTTATGCACTCTCCTGAGAGTGCCGATGATTGCGAGCAATTGAGCAATCGAGGGTTGTGACGGATCCAGAACCTTGGCACGGTTAGTTTATGTCCCCTCGGCCGTTATTGGGTTGTGAAAGGGATTTCTCTCACAAAACCTTGCTATGCAGGGAAGGCATGCGCACACCTTTGCTGCACTTCTTACCTTCGCGTTTATAGTTTTATTTTTTGGTATTGGTATTGTACCCTAACAAAATTAGCCATACTGGTACTTGTACGAGGCTGGCGACAAAAATGATGAGCAGTGTAATGGTTTTCCACCGGGAATAGCCATAGTCACAACCTTCTAGCCACTGATTTAGTGAAGCAATTTAGGCTGAATCTTCACCCATTTGCACAACAATTCTCTACATTTTACTTTCCAACCACCTAGAACTCTGTATCTAGATTGGTTGAGGGATGGTTAAGAGAGTAAAAGTTGGTACATTGGTCTTGGCGCAATTTCTGACTATTTTGTATGGGAAATGGCAAGGCTTGGCGCTGTTTTCAACTTCAACTTTACAATATTGCAGGCCAAAGTGTCCAATAATTCTTTAATTATCTGTAATTGCCCGGATATTGGAAATAATTCTGGACCAGGATATCGAATTTGGAAATTTTTCGCACTCCCGGAATATGTTGAATGAAAAGCGTGGAGTAGCATGGTTTGGGTTGATACATGCCATTCGGCTCACAATTTTTGTCGCTACCCTCATACGCTCATATCTAATATGTTTCCCTACCCCTCGACAGCAACCAATAGAAAGACCTACTATCATTTCAATATTTCTCTCTCAGTTATAAAGAAAATTGTAGAACTTAAAAATAAAGTATAGATAGAATTTAGTGTATGGAAACATGATTCTGGTAAAACAAAAAGTCAATAGACATAAAACACCATCTGTGAGCTAGTAAGTTATAAGGGGTAGTTTTTAGTCTTATTTTAGATAGGAAAATCAATTTTCTCTTAAGAAGACCAATAAATCTATCTTATATATCTAGAAACTGAAATTGAAGTATATCTTAAAATAGTGATTTGGATAGCAATTGAAGATTAAGGTATGATATGATAAATTATTTGCATACAATATTGATATAATATAGAAAAGTAAAAATAAACAACCTAGTACAAAATGTAATTATAATTAATAGAGGAGAAAGAACAAAGATGTTTGACAAAACAAGTATAACATATCAAGCTGTTTATAAAGGCTTCAGAATTTTAGAATATACCAATAGCTGTTATCATATTCAGGCTTAATAGTCCAATTTAGATATCATGAACATTGTTTAAAATATATTATATCATACAGCATAATATTATTATTATATTCTTTGAAAAATGATTTCAAAAATTAAGTTTTAAATTAATTATACTAACTAAATGTCAGGCTTTATATGACAAATAGTGATTAAGCAAGGAAGATTTCATAATACTAATACTTATTACACAGAAGGTATGTGATTTCACATTACAATATCACTTGAGACACAGTATCTCACATTACTGGACACTGGCGTGTCATTATTATATAATGATTGATTGATTGATTTTAGTGTGCGTTACAGGGTGGGGTGGGGTGGGTATTCAGGCGCCAAGCCCCGCTCTAGCACAGGGCTGGGGGGGGGGAATCTTTTGGGTAATCCCGGGGCCACCCCTATCCTGGGACAACATCCATGCTTTCAGTGGACAGGACCCGGTTTGTTACCACAGAATTTTTAAGAGAGACTGGTCCGTGGTAGGTCTGGGGCAGGGGCCTAAGTGGGGACAGGGGCAGTGACTGCTGAAAAAAAGCCCCTGTCTCCAGCCATTGAGCCGGGCAGGGTGCGGAAAAGGGCCAAGGGCCCCTGTTTTCCGAAGCCCCGTCCACCCCGTAACAAACCCTAATTGATTTATCATTGGTTAAAATATGTTGCACTGAAGAGTCAGGGGAGTGGGCTAATAGATTTCACATGATGGCTGGTTATGGGTAATAGGGGTTGAATGATGGGAGGTGATCAGTCACTAGGGTTAGGGTGGTGGGAAGTGGCTCATATAAGACTTTGCATTCTGCTAAAGGGATAGGCATGAACCATCTCCTTTACATCTTCGGAGATTGAAATCCCAACAGCACTATAAATCATCGTAATAGTCGTGCACCCAAGACTCTTCTGCGACGATAGATACTGCCGAGAGGGTGATATTAAGCCATCTTGCCGCTTGTTCTGCGGTGTGTTGGCCTCGCCTCCTTGGGGTTCTCATTCTCGATAGTTGTTGACATCTGCACATGAAGTTGGGCTCTCTGTCTTAACCCACACTTGATTCGGAACTCGTGTAGCATTTTGAATGCTCGCAAAGATTCTCACTCTGTTCATGGTCTCTGCTATAGTGCCGGACTCTTGGTTGAAGTAGGCTCTGTCTTGCTTGGCTAGTAATGTAATTTACGGGGATGCAGCTCACCACAGGTATGCGGCTCACCCACATCAACCATTGGAAAATCAAATCTACATTTGATTATTATAACAAATAAATGAGATATCACCCTGAGAATCAAGCTACAGGTACTTGCAAGTCTTATACAACATGTCCAAGCAATTGCGCTCGCTAACGCAATCTCTAGTACAAGAACTAGCAGTGGCAAACCCACAGAATCCAGACCATTGGGTAGCCCTCGTGTGCCATGTTTTTGCAAACACACAAGTGGGTCCCGACACTGCTTGGACCCCGCATTACCCGATTTCTGGAACGGTATTGTGGAGAATCTAGCAACAAACATTTGCAGGTTGCCAATTTTGGATGCTCTGACCAACATAGCAGTGTCACGTTACAAATCCCAGATCGTCGCGATATCACTACAGGTTGACAATGCAAACCAAGCTCTCTGTCTTACGATTGGAGAAAATGGAAATATCACAAATGGCGTACTCGATTATCTCCAGAAGATTTGGCAACTGTTGCAAACACTCTCCGATCCCTATGACTAGCAGCGGATAATTAACTCCGATGAGTGCGACCTACAATCACCAGACATGACAATGGGAGTTGCACTAGGTCTCAAGATCTATATCCTTCGGATCATATATCTATTCGCTCTCGGGAAGCACATGAAGGCTCATGAAGCTAGCTAACAAGTGACTTCATGGCCTAGGGCACTTCATGAAGGTGTGCGTTCATCGTCGTGAGGACGAAAACCTAACCGGGTTTGGGTTGAAACTGGATTCCGGAGTAGTTTTGTTGTTGACTACGCTTTGGCAGGAACCTATGTTACATCATGATGATAATCAGGAAACCCATCTTATGGAAGATGAATGGGCCAGGGTATATACCCATAGCATGAGAGCTAATGAGTATTACCCTAGCGGGAATAGCTTGCATAATTATGTGCGAGGTACATGCCACCATGGGGAGAGCATATATCCGAACTCAAGCTTCCTGAGTAGGGACTTCCCGCAGGCATCTGGGAGACTACTCAGGAACCACAAAGAGTTCACGTTTCAAGCTATGGCTAACTGATTGGAACGATGATTAGAGAACAAGTTCTCCACTCTTACTAATGCATACGCATCATGCATTGATAGATGAATATCGCACTTGATCACTACATATTCATGATACTATTGGTATGTCGGCATTTAGACTGCATATTCCATTATAGTCTATCGGGATGCAGAGATCGAAGACTGACTACTGGTGGAGTGGGGACATCCTCAGAAGAAATAGCAGTTGGGAGATTCTCAGAGTCGAGCTGGGCAAGATTCAGGGTCAAACAATGTTCGCACTTTGTTCTGACAAACTGAATTTATAGAAAGATACTTCTTTACTAGAAAAGTCAAAGTAATGCTGTAATCATTATCATGAGATATTAATGAAATATATGCAATTATATCTCAGTTGTTGCTGTAACCACCATGTCTGGGTATAGCCGGGGACAGCAACCAGGTAGAGAAGGATGCGATATTATCACGGGGAAATATACCCATGAATGGAATTAGAAAATTCAACATTTGATCTCTTCATGCATGCCGTTCTACCTCTTTAACCACCTCGCAACAATCCCCGCTCTGGTAGCCTAGCTAAGGTAGTTTACAACTACCCGACTCGGCCTGGTTTTGCGATGGCTGGGCTGCCAAGGCTGGCCCACTTTATTCCAACTCCATCGGAAACCCTGAACAACGATGTAAGGGTTCAATTATGGCAAGATTGGTTGTTCAGGATTTTTCGTTTTAGGCTCGAGCAAGATACTGTTTCTGCATAAAATGGCCCCCAATTTTCCGAAGCCCTAAGAATACATTAAGGTACTAGCTGACAGGCAAAATCTATGAAAAACAGAAACCCAAACTACAATAAACCCCAAAGAACTCGTTCGCCGATAGCGGTCCCATCGTGTGTATCGTTGTTCCGCTGTCGGAGACATTGGCTGGAATGTCGCTGCCCTTGTCGTGGCGAATCGTTGCCACCGGTATATCCCGCAATGACAATGAGGGCGCCGGGGCCCTTGTTGAGGGGTGGTGGCTGGGCAACAAAGAGCGCGAGCGGTAGCGAGCTAGATGGTGTGCTTGTCAGGGGGATAGCTGGAAATATATATATGCCGAGGGTACTCGGGCCTACCTGCAGGACCCGCAATGTTCGGTCGAGCTAGGAGATCGGCTATACCTTTTTCCACCTCCTCCGGCGGCGCCGCTTGCCGCTTCAGGTTGCCCCCGAAAGGCTTACCTAAATTGGCCATGGGTTGTCCCAACCCGCCATTAAGAAAGGCAAGAGAGACATCTCCACTAAGCACAGGAGTAACGCCCAAGTTATCAGAGCTCAACATCGGCAAACTAAAACTCCTCTCGTCGTGGCTGAGATCCAGCGAATGAGCTCTGCTTGTACTGTACTGATCCGGGATCCAGAACCTAGGTTGAAGGAGCTTCCCCTGAGCAAGAACACTAACAGAAGGAAGCTAAGAAGTCAGTGGAGGGGACAAGCGGCGCATGAAGATGAGTCCAGATCCCGGTATATGTGTAAGGAGCTGGTGATGCCGGAGATGAAATAGCAGCCAAGAACTAGAAGATGGAGGAGAAGACGATGAAGACTGCGCCAGTTGCCGGTAAAAACAGCCTGAAGAAGTATTAATGAATTCCATCCCGGATCTTCCTCCTCTCCGCTGAGAAGAACAAGGGTTCTTTGCATAAGATTCATCCTCCACCTCGCTCCCCATAGGTTATCTGTGTTGAAAAATTCCCCAGGGCCCTATATCTCAGACATAGTTGAGAGATGGATGGCTGATGGTAGAGGATAATCGTGTTCGGAGACTGTTGGCGGACTGAGGAGTAAGGTATCAGGAGAGCGATGGTGTGTGAGTTATATCCAGTTAGATGGAGGAGGAATGTTTGAGATGTTTAGGAATTCACGCTAGTGAATACCGAAGGGGTTTCTAGGGGTTGAAACTGAGGGGCATCATACCATGCTGAGTGAGGAACAGGAGAAGCTGCCGGAATTATAAGGGATTGAGGGAGAAATGTAAAATAATGTAGGAGGAAGAAACCGGACTTGAGGATTAAGGGATAGCCTTGGGGAAGAAGTTCGAAGGAGCTTTTTGGGAAAGGGAGAAGGTCATATAAAAGTAGAGGAGGCAGTGGATGGTTTTGAGGAAGAAAGGTTTTTTGTAAAGTCAAGTTTTTGTATATATAGGACACCACCGATAGCACTGAAATAATAAGGACCCCAAGTTACTCTCCACCAAGATAGCCTATTTTTTTTTTGGAATCCACAGCGCCCGTTATCGCTCTTTTTATAGTACTAATTCCCAGTACTGGGCAGTTGGATGAACCGTTCGGAGGTGTGATAGTAGCTAGGAAGATTATCGCCAACCACGAAAGCTTGATATCCCACCTGAAGGGTTCGAGGTTGGTTCTGCTGCAGGTGGTTGCTGAATCCAGGATGGTAGAAGTAACTGCTTCCATCCCATTCGCAGTTAGACCCACGGTGAGAAAGAGTCATGGAAGGGAATGAAGAGATGGCGAAACTTACTAATCATCGGTAGGTTCGTCATCCTTAAACACTGAATCATCTACCCACCAAGTTTGCTCAGCATCAGCGATTCTAATGAGCTGAAAAATCTCGTTGCAAATAGCCTCTCCCCAGATGTGGCGTGGTTGAAGAAGGGGCAGAGACGCTCTGTCTGGGCTAACTATATTCACACCCTCGAGTTAGTTCCTACCTACAGCTTTCGAGCAAAGCGAAGGGCGTTTGCACGTATGGATGACTCACTATTGGGTATTGTAACTCTCTTGCAGCGCTTGATATTTTTGAAACGACAATCGGGCCACATTTCTACCTGCCAGATGATGTCGCCCTCACCGCAGTCAATAGTCAAGCAATATAATTCCACAACTTCGCCTGGGTTGTTGTCGAGGGCAGCCATATTGTGGGTGTGGCAGTCGCAAAGGATATCAGCGACCTCTTTAAGGGTTTCCAGAACCGTTTCTTCTGAAGTAGTAAGAGCTGCGAGTATTTGATCGGCGGACATTGTGAAATATTGAGGTGATGTAGCGGTGGTGGAGCCTCTGTGCGGATTATAGGCAAAGGGTGGGCGGATTGAGACGGAGGAGGGGAAGGAAAAGAGAAGGAAGAGAGGAGGTAGAAAAAAGAAGCCCGTGCACTACCGCAACAAGGGCATAGCGAAAAACCCTACCAACTTTGATGTTTGCCACTAGGCTTTTGGTGTATCGTTGGCCGCCCCTCTGAGTTTTTTCTTTGCCTTTCTATGCTAAGGGCATGCCGATAAATCTAAAGAAAAAAAAGGAAGCGAAGAAAGAGTGAGCAGGAGGGCTAATAGTTTCTTCCAACTCCCCCTAAACCTGCCATGTGCTAAGGAGAACTTCCATAAGAGCGCCACAGGTTCTCACGAAGTGAACTGAAAATTGAATACCATAACGCACGATGCCCACGTCTAATGCGGGGAGCAAATAGGGCGAATGTACCGCATTCCAGGGTAGTTGCTGAAAATAGTGGAAGCGGAGGGAATTGTTCGCGGGGATGGTTTGATACATCGGAGTGGAGCGGCTCAAGCGGATACAAGGTTTGGATTCTGCGGTGAAAGAGCCCATGATTAATTCGTTTGAATGTCTTGGAAAGGAAATTAAGAGGCAAAATAGGGCAGCATAATAACGGGAATAAGAAGAAAAATCAAGGCAAGTGAAGGACAAGTGGTAAAGAACAAACAGGAGAGCGGCTTTCAAGGCTTAAATGCCCCCCCGCCGGCGCACTCGGGTACCGTAGCCAAAGAGTGTCGGTATTTTCAACTGCAGTTGTTGAGAGATGACCCATTAAACTGAGGTAGGCGAGAATTGCCTGGGCTTCCTGCTCGCTATTCAGTATGTGGGGTGTAGGTGGAGATGGGTATTCCACATCATGGCCTGCCTCGCCACGATAAGGTATACCTCTACCGTTCCTATTCCTTTTCGATAGCTAGTCAACTTAATCAACAATCTTCCGCAGAACAAAAACCTTTAATTCTTGACAGCAGCGAATTCAGCGATAACGAGTGATGAAAGATGACCGCAACAAGTTGTCCAATAATCCGATCGTTCCGTACTTAGTGGTAGTATGGTGAAGAGCTCCAACACCGGCAGATATGAGCAAAGGCAAAACCTCTCCTAAAATTTCTGAGTCGCTAGTTAGGCTTGTAACTCGTAGATCGAAAATTAGTGTTGTGAGAGTCACACTTCCTCTAGTTCTTACCCAAACAAAACCTTAACGTCAACGCTGGTAGCACTAGATCTTTATGGAGGAACAATTCGGGGCCGGGAGAAACCTACAGATGGCGGTAGATATTTTTACGGGAGATTCTATTCCTCCCATTCCCGCATCTTCCAATATCTGGGAATCTCTCCCTCCGCTGATCAAGAGTTCTCTCGCTTGGTGCCACATTGGAAAGGAAAAGGTTGGGACAAAATAATCGGATGCACCGACACGCAGGAAGAAGGGGTTTCTAGGTCTTTGGCGCGGCGTTCGGAGTACGGGAGAGAAGGAAAACTTTTGCTTTCGTTTCCCATGCTCACCCCTCCACATAGCAATACCGGAGGCCTAGGATTTTTGCGATCAAAGGAGGATGTTCTCTTTTATTTCTGCCGTATAATAGGATTAGTGTGTCGCTGAATTGACGGTTGAGCACTTGCTAGAATAGCGGCCGACCATCAAGGTGCCCGACTTCGCCTTCCGTACTTCTCTTCCCCTCACACACGCGCACCCTCCACCCCTCTCTCGCTCCACCGCCTTCTGCTATCAGAGCACTCCTAGATGCGGGCTCTGCTTCTGCATGAGGTAGGCCGACCAACGTTGTATAATGTCGTAGATTGAGCCAGAAGGGAACATATTGTCAGAGAGCGCGAGTTCCGGACACCACCATACCCGCCACGATCTCTCCTTACAGCGCAAATAGTGTTTGCGCTCTTCCCCTTTCCTTTTGCTTCCTTTGAAAATGTCTCTAGACTCCCGAGTGATCTAAGGCCCTGCTCCGCTGGCGCAATCTAGAGCACGTCCTAGAAAAAACAAGGCATTTCTAAGGAAGACCTGCGCTGCGCAACACCACAGACTTTCCCCAGAATATTCTCTGATTAATTAATCTCTTCTTCCTGCTATGTCTCTCAGTCCCTAGCCGACTGCTGGTAATTAACCCTGTACCTTTTTCGTGTGATCGGGGGAAGTATTTTAATCGTAAAAGGCCGAATTGAGTTCGATGAACGTGTACTATAAAGCAATGGTGAGCCAAACAGATCAAAAAACACTGCGACACACGCCCCGGCTGAGTTCAGTTGAGGTGATGAGCAGCTCAAGCGGGGACAAACGGCCATTAATTTCAAGCACTGTACAAAGGCTGTCAATATGGCCAGTGCAGTCACCAGATCGCACTCGATTTTCTCCCCCCCCCCTTGATGTTGAAAATAATAGACGCGGAGGTATTAATCCAAGGTGAGGGCCTTACGCAGCGAGGCGGAACGACTCAAGCGAAGACACAGCGTTTGTACCAAGCGGCAAAGGAGCTCGCGATCGATGCTCTTGAGGCTCAAGAAATAAAAATGGTGTGTGAGGAAAATTCAGAAGAAGCAAGAGGTGAGGCGAGGAAATGGCCGGAAGGGAGTAAGACAAACTCGGAGGAAAATTTTCATAGCCTCCGCGTCTCTTCACTAGTGCATATAGATACCACCGTAGAATCAGAGTAACGTTAATGGCATATCCCGCATCAAGCGAGGCTACTCCCGAAACCCACCGTAGAATGTCTTCGGGTGCCCATGAACAATATCTTCCCCTGTCGCTGCAATGCTGTTTCCCATATCACTCCTTTGCCTTGGGCTGCGTTCTTTCATGCTGTTGGGCGGTTTTGGTTGGATCTCAATTATTCCGCAGATATGTCCCCCAGGGCGGCTATCTTTGTACAGTCCGAGTTTGGAGGCATATACCGGTGTGAGCGCGATGCGTCGTGGGCTGAAGAATGGAAACGGGCTTCTTCTCATGAAGGATGAGGATAGTCATGTTCTCTGTTTGTTCGGCTATTATGACCTTTCCTTCGGTTTATCCTGAATTATCGAAGTCGTCCGGGTCAATGTTAGAAAGTGCTACCGTTCTCATCGCCTGCATCTGAGCTTATTCCAGCATATATTGGTGGCCTCTAATATGAAGGGAGAGATCGAGGGCGAAGTATTGGGCGGGGGTAGATAGAGACATACGGAAGTAGTTGATTACTGGTAAAGAGTGTTATTTTCCATATTCTTCTTTCACCAAATGGAGCTAGAGCCACAGTACTTATACCTATAGAATGGCGGCTTAAATAGCAGTAATATTAATTCACTAGGTATGATCTGTGCGTACCTCCGACAGCATTGAAGCGATCCCTGGGACAACCCGTAGAGCAAATGTTAAATTACTAGAGGAGGCTCCTCTCGTGCTCTTTGAACAAACTTTAATAATCTCACCCTTTAAAGCTAAACTAAGGTACGCGAGAAAAGCCGGGAGAAAGCCCTCTATTGCCTCTATTGTCTAGTCATTGAACTCCCACATCACACCGGGCTTCTAGATACATCGAGAATTCTCCAAGTACGTTTACACAAGACTAGAAACTTCGCCTTACATGATCCGCTATAAGGAAAAAGAAATGACATGATGATAAAAGAAACACAGAGAAGCGGAGAAACTCAAAACAGAAATCCGTATCCAGACTGAAAGTGCCAGTAATCCCATCGGCAGACCATACGCAAAACAGTGCCGGAAGGCATAGGAAACTAGGAGGAGCTGCGCGGTGGTTAGTTGGCGAAATAATTAGTTGAAGAATTAGCAGGCTTCATACCAGATCAATTTTTTGGTCTCACTTTTGTTGCGGTTTCTAGTAGTCCGTCTCGCGAAACTGGAGGCAATAGTATTTGGTATACTCAGCAGGCATCCCCGGTGAATGCTCACACTCACACTCCTTATCGTAGTACTCCCCGTCAGTGTCGGTTTCATACTGCGGTGCGAGCTCGTAATCATTTTGGTGGTTAGCACTCAGTTCATGGTTGGCCTGCCCAGGGGCTTCGGGGGAAGAGGCAGCATCGCTGCCAGCCGTATGGCCTTGATGCCCGTTCTCGATTTCTCCGGGGTTAATATCCGGTCTGTAGCTGTCGGTACCTTCTTCCGGCTGCGGGCTTTTGTCGTCCCAACGAGGTTAGATACCCGAAACAGAACAGGGGAAATAAGGAGGGGAATGAAGTGACCAAGAAACTCACAAAACATCGGTAGGTTGATTATCCTTAAGCACCTCTTCGTCCAACCACCACAACGCGTCCTCTGGCCTCGGATGCCTAATCATATCAACTATCTCATTGCAGGAGAACTCCCCCCACACCAGACGTGGTTGGAGAAACTTGGCAGGCGGCCCGTCCGGAGGACCTAGAATTTCTCAAACCTCAAATGAGTGCCCCGCGCGCCTCAAGTGATCCGAGAATAAACTCACTATTCGGCAGATCGACCCTCTTGCAGCGCGTGACACTTCTCAAAACACAGGTGGGGAAGATTTCAATCTCCCAGGCAATATCATCCTGGCAGCAAGGCACCGTCAAAGTATACCACGGGAGATCGACACCGCGGGGGAGGCTGTCTGCAGTCACCACGTGAGAGTGGTATGGGCAAAGAAGATCTGCGACCTCTGTGAGGGCATAAACGACCCTGGCCCGGACCTCGCCAAGGCATAATTTTTGAATTTGACAATCGGGGAGCATTTTTGTGGAAGCGTGGTGTTGATTGGAAGAAGGATGAAAGGAGATGGTTGGTTGAGTTGATGGAGGTGGGAAGGGAAAGAGACGATATGAGGGAAGAAAGGTTCTGACTGGTCATCGTGCTGGACGCGGGTACAGGAGCTTCTAAGGAAGTAGGGCGCATAGAATGGTTGGGCGGATGTATTCTATAGCTACAAGTAGGGCTCATGCGTGATGGGGAAATAAATCCTAGGCGAGAATGCCCTACATCTCTAATGCCCCAAGCCACTCCCCTCCGAACCTCTTAGAAAGAAGGGAAAAAAATTGATCAAAGGATATGATATGTCACCTCGCCTCCAGCTATTCCACAGCATTATAAAACTTGCTTTAATGCAGCATAACATCCAAGAAGCAGCACCAGTCTTCTATGGACACTCGCGACATCTCACTTGATGTTGCACTCGCTAGTCTGGTAAGCGGGTCCCCTCTAACGGATAGGTTCTTAGACAATCTCAAAAATTCTAGCACACCATACGACAATCTCCCAAGACCCATTGCGATTGGTTAACCCTGCTATTCAATTCGCCGGGTTGATAGAACAGTGATTCCGCGAGAATACAATACCAGTGACGAGAACCTTGTACCATACATAGTAGGATCCTTTCTGGTCCCGGGAAGAAAGTTTGGAAGCGTAAGATGCACTACGCCTGATTCCTAGAGGTGAACCCAAGAAGCCGGAAGAGCATAGCTAGTAAGAGGGCCAGGCATGGGAGAAAATAAACTTGGGTACAATAAACCCTTAGTATGTGACTTCCAGCCACTATCTCCCCCTTGAGAATATGTGGTAAAACACAGCCAAAGATTCTCCTTTGTTTCCCAGCCACATTTTTCAAACGGCAACGGAGAGACATCGAGTGAGAAGATATGAATACCTGAAGAAGGGCTTCAATGGTTTGTAGATATTTACATTATTGAATTCAGTTCACCTTGTTTTCACACAGCCAATTGGTGACCCAAATATCGCTTTTCTCACCGTCATTTTTTTTCTAGCTCTCGCCGGTCGCAGTTCTCTTGTTCGCTTAGCTGTAATTCCGTACAAAATTGAATGCTGAGTTTCTCGAGACCACGTTGCCCCCTTCCATGATCTCATCCCTCAACCCTTTCCCTTCGGCTGCGTCCCCACCGTACCTTACAGTTGCTTGCCACAGCAACTTACCCACAACAGTCCACCTATCACAACACGGCCAGGGCACAACTCGAATTTCCTCTCAAATGTCATCCTCTGAAACACCCCCTCCTACTCCACAGGAAGCTCAAGAAGCTCTCAATGTGATTGCGGACCTCCTTTGCCCGGCACACAAACACCGAATCACCGCCCCGGGCATTGATCTTCGCAAGCAGGCACGTTATAGCATGGTGATCGACTGCCCCCAAGAGGACGGCACCATCTGGCAAGTGGGGATGTCCGCCGACTTTCGTGTCAAGGTAATCGGTCGCTGCAAGGTTCTCTCCACATCCGACTGTAAGTTCTTATGTCAGCAGAGGCCTGACACCCCGTTACGAAATGCCAGTGGGGCACTTACTAATCTGAAAATGAATATAGCGCTCCCGGGCCACGCGAATATAACCACCCTTGTACCTCTCTGTGCTTGGGAGGGGCTCCAGTGCGATGACATCCTTTGGCTTCTTAGCATTGGACATCTCAAAGAGGGGTGGTGGGAGGACAACCCGTCGCGCTTGAGCGATCAGCGTAAGGATCATAGGTAAGGCTTTTCGTTTCCATATTTGCTTCATTTCCCTCCTCCCCCCCCTTTAGTTAGCCAACTGCCGGATGGAGCGAAAAGGAAACGACTGAGATTAAGCGCCTACTAATGGAAATACTAAAAATAGGCAATCGCCTCACAATGCGGTATTTAGGGCACTTGGATCCCACAATTATGTGGCCTATTCCCTTCCCTCCACTACACTCCCTATCGCCAAACCCGGAAATAAGGATAAGCGCGGGAAGGATGAGAAACAGGATGGAGAGGGAACCGAGTCCCAAGATAACGTCGTACCGCTTGTAAAGAGAACCTGGGGATATCAGGCAGAGAGCCGTTGGACCCCTTCGGCCTTCCGCTGAACCGGCTGTGGACCCATGCGGTTGTCTACTCGGTCAAGTCTCCCCCTCCTTCCGATATCCATTCGTTTACATAGATATCCGAGGGTTCCTTGGTTTGCTATATAGCTAAAGTTTCAATTTATCATGATCCCCCCCCTTTCCCGCTTCCCTTCAACCATTTTTTCATGAGGCAAGTGTGAAGCGATTCGAGACTTGGACACATCTCCCGGCACACTGGGAGAACACCCGTGACAGGTCTTGATTCTCTACATAACTGCCCGATTGACTGAGCCTAGAATTTAACTCCCAATTCCCTACCTTCCGTCCCCTCTCTCATATCCCATTTTCCCGTTGCCTCCGACCCTCCTCCACCCCCGGCTGTACCGCCCGACCATTTTATGAAAAACGGAGCTACAATCAGTCAGTTTCTTTGGCTAACTTACACTGTAGATCAAGGAGTAGTAGCGGGGTGTTTGTAATGTGCCTCTGGTCTTGCGGAACACTTGAAGCCACGGTCTCCCATTCGCCCATCAGATGAGGTACATGTGGGAAAGGTGGAGGGCGTCGGGCGGTATCCCCGCGATCGCCACTGTTTGTGTTGAAACCGCTAGGGGCTCACTGGGGGTTCGCTCGCCATCGAAGATCCACCGTTCTAACCCGGATGACTACGATCTTGAGACCGGAAGTCTGAAGGCTTAGCCATGGATGAGATAAGAGAAGGTTGAGAAGAAGTAAAGGAATTCGTTATATATGACGACATTCAGGCGAAAGGAAGCTTTTCTATCAACGGGACACAATATGCTCAGACCTTAAGCAGCGTCCGCTGTGAGTTATCCAGCTTCCCGATCAAAAAAGTTCCCAGTTACAAACTCTATCCCTTTTTGTTTTTCCCCCCTCCCCGACTCACTCCCTACCTTGATCAGAATCCAGAGTTTTCTGTTTGTTGGCTGCCCCCCCCATAACTCCATACATTACCCTCCTCCGCCGAGATGTCTAGAGCCTTCATCTGGGAGTTAGTATATCGCAGGCCAAGTTACTAGAAATTTCTGTATCTCCCGGGTGGAGGCTAGGAGGGGTAGCCCAGGTCCGGCGAAGGGAAAGGGGTTTCCCCGGAATACCTGGCGGAGGCAATTTCGGGGGTGGTTATATTGTTACTGGTGACTAAGTTAATTCTGCCGCGCATTCAGTTTGGGTTTAGAATGTCCTTCACTGCCCCTTTGCCGACGATAAGTTGGTGGCGCTTTAACAAACCGGCCTTCATTAAAATTCTAGGAATACTTGCTATATCTGAGGCCATGTCCCCATAAAACAATAGTTACAAACAAAGCGCCAACGCACGAACGTCAGGCAAAACACAGAAACAAAGAAGATTCCAGCGCTTTCCAGAGACGACAAATTGGTTAACCGTCCCCCCGCATCAAAAAAAAAAAAAAAAAAAAAATTTGAATCAGTACCACGCTTAATTTCAGTGCGTAGGTAACCGAAAAAACCCGCCAAAGGGTCAGCGTACCAAACTTTGTCGATACCGAAAAATAATCACCGACAACTCTCCCTCACTCAAGTGCATCTAAACCACGTAAAGTATTAGAGTACAGTATCACCGTCTTCGTTAGGTGTCTTACCATTAAGTTTTTCCGCCACTTTCAACAGTGCCACAATTTCTTCATTTGCCTCCTCGGCCGCGCAGGTGAGTGGTGTATTCCCATATCCGTCGCCCAAATTGATGTCCGTGTCGTTGTGTTGAAGCAACGCCTTGACCACTTCAATATGGCCGTACGCTGCCGCGTTGAAGAGCGCAGTGTGGCCTTCCTCGTCTTGGGTGTTAGGGTCTACATCTTTCCTTTCCAGCAAGAACTTCCTTACCTCGGTATAGCCAAAAACGGACGCACTCAGTAACGGAGTTCGGCCCTTCCAGCCGGGAACATCGGGACGAATACTCTCGCATGCGAGTGGTAGCTTCACCACCCCATCACATCCCAGTATCGCCGCCTGGCTAATGGCCGTGTGGCCCATTGATCTCGACGCATTTGGGTTTACACCCGGGTGCTCCAACAGTAGACGAACAACTTCCACTTTTCTCTCACAAGTAGCGAACAATAGTGGTGTTCGCCCATTGTGGTCTGCGGCGTCCGGACGGATGCCTCCCCGGGCGAGAAGTAATTCCACTATCGGCCAATTTCCAGACTCTGCGGCGTATGAGATCGGTGTTCGGCCATTGTAGTCTGGCATCCCCGGGTTGATGTCCTCTCTACCTAATAACATTTCCACAACCAGTGTTCCCAACCGTCCCGTCCGGACGCCACGGCCCTGGCGTCCTATAGTCCCGTCCGCCCCGGGCAGGGTGGGTAAGGACGGCCGGGCACGGCGTCCGTCTTTTGTAAACACTGAGGGACTGTAGGTTGACGGGCGGGCCCTGCAGCCTTTTTTGGAAATGGGAACTTCCGGTAGGTACCCACCGTCCTGAGTAAGGACGGGCGTCACTTCTAGGTTACCTGCCGTCCTGCATAATGACGGGCGTCCCCTGTAGGTCAAGGAAGTGGAATGGGATCAGGGTGCTCAGAACCAGGATCGGATATCACCGGGAGCATTGGTTGATTGATAGCGAAATTTGATACATAATAGTAGAGCCTAAGCTTCTCTTCATTAGAATAAAAATGTTTCACATCTTGATAACACTTACCTAATACTCATGAAATTCGAAAATGAAACATAAACTAAGACACCCATAGGGCCCGGCAGTCGGTCCCGGGCATAGGTCAGGACGGACTGCAACTGGGCGTCCGTCGCGTCCGAAGGTCTCAAATTTGGCGTCCGTCCCCTCCTAGGCTAAAGACGGACGGACTGGACGCTTGGGAACACTGCTCAATACGATGCTAGCCAGGAGCGGACCACCCGCGCCTAGCAATAGTAAGACATCCGTAGAAAGCCGGGCGGAACGCAAGCAAGAAAGAAAGAAAGGAAAAAGAACAGAAAAGAGAAAAGCTTTCACAAAACACTAGAACGAGCAGAAGACTATAGTGAGTTAACAGAAATGAGAGCAGGTAGGTAGGCTTTCAACAGGCTTGACGTCTCGAATGGGGCTTTGCTATTTATATCCTGCAATGGTGTAGGTCTTTTCCGTGAACTCTCGTACTTATGAGTAACCTAATTTATTCTTCAGGTTTTAGTATGTTTCTTAGTTGATGTGCGCCCCGCACCCACCGGTGTGTGTGACTGTGAGTACTAGGAGAACAGTCTCATGTGATGTCCGACCACGAATAAACGATTAAATTCGAAACCCACCGGGCAACACCTTGATTCCACTCTATAACTACCACTCCCTCGAGTTCTCGCAACTTGATAAATCATCTCTCCACACCATATTCTCAATATCGCAAACCAGCATCACTCTCTTCTATACCAACCACTACTACCATAAATGATGGCGTCTAAACACCATCAGAAAACGGACATTGGTCAAACTCTCTCTCAGCATCTCAACCAAGACCAGGCTGACTCTCTCTTGTCAGAGTTTGGGAGGAGTGCAGTGCATATGGAAGTAATAGAAGGGGATTGTTGTCTTACTGAAGGGTTGGAGGATGATGAAGCTCAGCATTTCTGAGAAAAAGATCGTTCATGGGTGCCATGAGATTGCAAGGGGCTTAAGTTTGCTCTTGCTAGGCTGATAATTGTGCAATCTTTTGCTGGGTAGTACCAGAATGCTTTGAAAATATTGATCACTTTCACAATATCAATCACAAATCACTTGACTTCCTCTACTATTAATGAGACAAAACATTGATTGTCAAAATTATATCTGTTGCTCTACACTGAGTCTATCTCAAAATTTAATAGAGGTATGGCTGAAGGATGAGCTTCACAATACAGGTGGTACAACATATCAAGGCATAGGCTGCTGGAAGGATAGATATAAAGTATTTAAACCTTGGTTATCTCATCCTTTTCAAACTGATTGGCCAACTCATGTTGTTGAGTGTGGTGTTTCGCAATACAGGTGCTGGAACATATCAAGGAATAGGTTATTGAAAAGATAGAGATGAAGTATTTAAACCTTGGTCATCTCATCCTTTTGAAACTGATTGGCCAACTCATGTCATTGAGTATGGTGTTTCACAATCCACTATTCTCTTGAGGGCTGATGCCAATTGGTGGCATACGAACTTCACTTGGCAGGTGAAAATTGCCTTGCTGTTTTCAATCGCTGAGAAGACCAGAATCATACAAATCAAGCAATGGGAGATTGGAACTAACACCAATTCACAAATTACTTGTTGCCATAATAATTATAATGGAATAAGACATGAATTTGTCAAAACAATAGAAATTGCAAAACTCAAGCTCAACTTTGTCCCTTAGGGCTATGTTTTCCTAAAACTCTTGGTCTCCCAGTCTGGACAAAATGAAATGCATATTGTTCAAGTTTTAACAACTTGACATATGGAAGGCTTTGCATATTGCGTCAGGTCAGAGGTGTTCTATTTATTCTTACTAAACCTGTTGTAGTTAGAAGATAGTTTGAAGAATAATAGTAACAATGTTGTGCTGTATCTGGTACTACATCTTCCTCAAGCCATAGCTAATCTTATATACCAGCATATCTTTCTTTATCTAAACTTGTACAACTCCGTAAAATTAATCCAAGTTGACTTTCTAGTAAACATTAGTTACAATTATGCTATCAACCAGACTTTCCAACTCTCGATAGCTATCTTATATCTCAAACTGAATCCCAGAATATATATTTTCTTGTCTCTGCTAACTTAAAGCATCTCAAAGATATTCCAACTCTGATTATCTGCCCCCGGTTCTAAATCTTGCTATCAACTTCCTCATACTGTGATCGATCAGTAACTTTTATCTTCCCTTATACAGCTAGAACTGGTTGTTGGTGAGTTTTGATATTGTTTTGTGGGATCCCTATAGTCAATTAATTTTGGTATAATGTTATATATTATAATTTTATCATAAAATGTTCTTACTGGTAATATTATAACCCTAATATATATCTTACAAATGTCATCCAAAGAATTGTATGGTGACAATTCGCCCACCACAGTCACAATGAAATTTAGAATACGAACGTCGGCATAATGTTTGGACCCAAAGTCACAACCCTAATGAATTCTTCCACACCAGCCTTAACATAACAGGAGCAGCAGTTGGAAATATACGCTCAACACACAATAACTAGTACTCAAAGTAGGGTGCGGAGTATTTCTCGCAAGAAATCTGATATTGGCAATACAGTATTGTTTCCAGCTTCAGGGGCAGCTGATCTGGATACAAGGACTTTGGGAGTGGGAAACAGGGAGACTGCTAACCAAAGGCATTCAGGGATACAATGTTTGGAGAGTACAAGATTGGCAATTTCATTAGGCTGGATCCGATAAGCCATCAAGGAGTTCACTATTTTGGAGAAGGGTGGAGAGTCCATCACCAGAGGTCCTACGTGCCATGATCCAAATTATCTACCACACTTCGATTTCTCAAAGATTCTCTCATTCCCGACTTGATCCTTGCCCTTTGCCATTGACTTGGGAACATTATTGATGAATCATATCATGTGTCATGTGATAAGTATATTGGAAGCAGCTATAATAGCCTTAGCCATCCACTCTTCAATAAATCAAGCAAATGATAAGCTAAGTGTTGTGAAGGGTATCCTCAGTGGAATAGAAATCCTGGACCTCCAGTGTTATGCCCGTTCAATAATCTGAATTGAGGACAATCTATTTGTATGGATAATACTTCGCAAGTCCCAGGGGGTTGCGAGACATGCTTAGTGAGGAGGTGGACATAGTGTTCGTTACGGGGCAGGAAGGGGCGCGTTTTCACTTGCCAGACCCCGCCCATTAACAAGGCCAGGGGGGTAGATTTTATGTAATCCCCGCCCTGCCCCCGTGTAGGCCACACCCGGGCCCACCCTCATTGCCTACACTGGGCCCTATTGGTTACACCCTATTTTTAATCGAAACCCATTTGGGGAACGGGTGGGGCTGGGGCCTGAGCCAAGCAGGAGCAGGGAATATCACCAAAAAGAATCACTTCACATCCTGGGTGTTCTGAGCACTTCCCATCTGCATGCCAAGCATCTTGAAAACTGATATTACATCTAAATCACCAACTAAGAACATTAGAAATACACCACTATTAGGCTTATTACCCTTTTTGTAATTCTGAATCACAAAACTGGCTTGGTAACGCTTAATGGTGATCAAAAATAAATATCTCAGGTAGATAAACTCAGTTTATAAGTTATTGATTTCGAACAGATTGCACTTAATGCCCGTTTTTTATGACTATTATTCTAGGTACATACCAGGATTCAAAGTCAAGAGCTGATTTTTGATAATCAAAAGTTAATTCGACTATTAGCCAATGGTTTCACACCCCATAACCTTTATTAGCGTTTTCAAACAAGAAATATCTCCAATAAATCTTCTCAAGTAACAGGTTTTTGCATCGTTCTACGTTTTTTGGTCAGGATGCAAACCGCTTTTTCAGGATACACAGGATCGACTCTGGAAGCACCCGGAACCTCAGGATGCGAACCTATTCTTTTTGCTAATGAATGCCTAAAAAGACAGCGAGCCCCAGGCCGCTGAGGGGTGTGGGACTGGGAAAAGGGATTGGGGCCTGCGTTTTTCGTGGCCCCATGCGCCTAGTAACAGACTCTAGGTGAACAAGGAATTGGTAGCAGTTGTGGTACTTGATTCTTTTAAGCCAGGTGGACAGTAGCACCTTATTCATAGAAAAGTGCCTGTCCATATACGCATGAGAAATCTACCGAAAACAATATAAGAAACATAAACGCGAACTTGTTTGACCCTGAAATCCAGCTAAGTAAATCCCAAATAATGTGCTTGAAAATATCTAGGTGGGAAGCGATTATTGGAAATATCATGTCCCAGAATGGTGCATAGGAGATGCAAAAACAACCTTAAAATCCACTACAACTGATTGGAAAGCACATGTTAAATCCCCTGATATTATCCTGAAATATGCAGTAAAACACCATAATTTATATCTTGGCTGTAGGAATGTAAGGAGTAGACAGGCATAGCCAAAACACAAACTAAGTATAAAGAATACATGGTAGTGTGATGAATATACATAGGAAATATTCAGAAAGATTTCAACAATATTTGAGATTTGTAACACTTATGCCGGCAATCTCCATGACCAATGGTTTACTTAGTGAAGCTGCAGTTATTGAGAAAAAGTGTCCGCAGTGCAAAGCTCAATTACTTAAATAATAGGACTACATTCTTACCAGGTTGAGGTCCATGTCAAATAGAAAGGACAGGAAGTAGAAGGGGCAATCCTAACTGAGTCCTGCATTCAGATGAATCCTGCAGGTGAAGTAAGCACAGTGAGAAGGACTCATAGTGACAGAAGTGCTAATATAGCCTTGATCAATAAGAGCAAGGGCTGAAATATCTTGTATGAACGAGGTGAGCAGAACACGGTGCCTAATGGAGAACTTAGTTCCTGGAGGATTGGAGTTGCAGTCAGAGAAGTTAGGTGATTCAAGCAACAGATTCTCAAGTAACAAGTGTTGGCCCAAAGTTGGAAGCAATGTAGACTTAGATTTCGTTACGGCATAGGGCAGGATGGGCTTGAACTCGTCAGGCCACTCCATTACGACAGGCAGGTAGGATCATTTGTGGAAGGATCCCGGCCCTGGACTCTTCCAGGATCTGTACCGGCCCATGCGCTGGACAGGACCCCATTTCTCCCCCCCTGGTTTAACCGTAACACATCTAGTGACCAGGGGTGCCTGGGGGCAAGGGCAAGGAACGCTAAAAAAACATGCCTCGCCCAGGCCTGCTGAGCCAGGGGGGCGCGGAATTGGGCCAAAAGCCTAAATTTTCGTGGCCCTGGATGTCCTTTAACGAACACTAAGTATGCTCAAAGAGCTTGTCTAACACAAACCACCTCCAATCTTGGTAACACGGCCGGTGGTCCTATTACTCATGGCCTGGTTTTTACCCATAGAACCTTCTGTGCGTGCAACCAACACCACATTAAAACATCAACAGCCTAATGCCAAAACGAATTCACAAAAAGTAAAAAAGATATGACATGCATGAGCAGAAGCTCCAGAATGCAATTGCGCATTTCAAATCCTACCTGAAGGCAAACCTGAGTCATGTTGCTATTGACTATAGGACAAATCGGTAAATCTTATACAATAGACTGAATAGCAAGTCCCAACCTACCCGTGAAGCTGATGCAATCAAATGATACTCATCTCTGAGGGAGAGATCAGGGTTTTAGAATAGGTTGCAAAGTGTAATGCTCTAGGCTCTCCACCTAAAGATAAAGAGCTTGTCCGCATAGTTATACATTTTCATAATTAAAACCATGAAGATGATGCTACAATTAAGAATCTGGAAGATTATTATGGACCTGATTTTTGGCAAGGGAGATAGAGGTAACCACTATTGTATCTAGGCTATGGACCGTGAGCCTATGCTTACCCAGAATCAGGAAAGATTAGAAGATTTCTTGAAGTGGCTTAGTGAATGCCTTCTGATTCAGAATGTTGCACCTAAGGACTTCTGGGAGGTTGATGAAAAGGGATTTCAAATGGGGAAGGGTGTTGGAGCCAATAAGCTAGGAATATGCAGAGTTCGGGTTAAAAGCCCAGGGAAATGAATGCAGCAGGGGAACTGGGAGTGGGTTACCTTCATTGAGACAGTTTGACATCTCAGAAAGGTACTGCCTGCATTTTACATCTATCCTGGCAAGGCCCACTATGCTGCGTAGCATAATAAGTCTTAGATTGATAGCAGAACTGAGTTCATCTTTACAGATAATGGCTAGACCCGAGATTATCTTGGTTTCTGATGGCTGAAAACCCACTTTGACATCCTTGCTCCTTCCTCCACACCAGGAAACCAACTGCTTCTACTTTGCGACAACCACTTATCTCATGTTACCTATTAGTTTCCCGAGTTCTTCTTACAAAAGAAAATAATCTAATTTTTCTTTCTATCTCATGCCACACATATTTTACAACCTCTGGATGTTGGTGTATTTGGACCTTTGGCACGGTATTGCGCTCAGGACATTCATACATGAACTGCAATCCAACCACTACATATCTTCTTACTCAAGGGTGATTTCATTCCTTTATGTGAAAAGGCCACAAAGAAAGCATTTACCAGTTGAACTAGTCATGTGGCTTGAGCGGCCTGTAGCATTGATCCTCAACAAGAGCCGTGTTCTTACAAACCCTAAAGTCAATGCATGCTTCCAAAATACTCCAGGAGGATCTCTGGCCACATCTTACAACCTCAGTTCCTTGCGCCTGGACCCTACTTTGACCCAGTCACAAATAATTCGCTTAACCATTCCATCAAACCTTAATGATTCAATAATTCTCATTAACAGCCTCCAAAGTGTGCTTACAAAGGCAGAAGCGGATGTGACAATCACACGAGAAAAGCTTCCACAGTATATGGCACATGATAAGCCTACTCCAAAGAATAGAAAGGTCCTCTCTTGGGCACTCTATGTGGCACTGGAAGATTTGATGGAGACGAGGTGTGGGGTAGCTGATCCCCTTGATACCAAGAAGAAAAGAGTATCAAAGAAACAACCTGTTTGAAAAAGAAAGACCCAGCAGGTGGTAGAAGCCAGTAGTGGAACAGAGGATAATCAGGATTTGCCTGCTGTACGATTAGATTCTGACTCTGACAACGACTCAGAAGACCCAGAATCTGAGAGTAACAGAAGTACCTATTCTTCCGCATACTCTGATGTTTTACCCTATGTAGCCCAACTCCAAATTTCCCCTACTCCCCCTTCCAGGTGTCCATTTTCCCTATCAGCAGGGCTGGTAGCAGGTACTGTACACCCATTAAGGAGGACTCATCGTAATCACCCCTACTCAAAATAATGTTCAGCATTATTTCCAGCTGTCTTCTTACTACAAAATTTGTTACATTTGGTCATATTCTTTCCAATCTATCTACAAATGCTCAAGAATCCAGAGAATTGAATTACAGCCAACAATTCTCTAAAATGGCAAAGTTGTAGTGACTTTTGATAATTTGATTGAGATTCTGTGCAAAATGATGTTTTGGGTAAGAACTACACTATGGATAATGGAATCCCCAAGCATGTTAGTAGTTTAGGGAGAGATATTTAAGAGTTGTCAGAGGCCAGAAGGCGACAGAGGATGCAGTGAGTTTAGGTGGAGATTAACAAAAGAAATGAGGGATGAGAGTCATGAGAGGGAGGAGTAGAGGAGACCAACTAAAGGGAGAATAAAGCATATAAGAGTCAAGAAGAATATGGTTACTATCAGGATCATTATTGGTTAAGTGGAACTTCAATAAGTAAAAAGGTTTCATTTATAATGGTAGAGATAATGTGAGGACCAGACAGGTAGCAAAGAGTCAAAAGGTGATTGAGGTATAATAATAGCTTGGAGAGTAAACTCAATTTGTGGTCAGATGTGTTTTTGTTGGCAATCTTACAGGTATACAAAGAAGGTTCTGTTTGCTGATTTAGCAAAAATATTTGTATTTGATTTGTGTTTTCCACGCTCATTGCCTCTAGTGGCTAGTTGTCTTGTACATGTCGAATCAGGTTGTGGTCCACAATTCTTTGGGTCTTCTGAGTTGGTAGTACATGCTTGGTAGCACACCCCGGTTGGTCATGTTGCTATTGTAGTTATTGATTATTAATGTTAGTATTGAGTCAGGGAACTCAATAGTAATTGGTGTATTGGAGAGGTTCAATAAAAGAAGCGAAAATGTCACAGGCTTGTTAGCTAAAACCAAGTTGTTGATACCTGGTGAGTATGAAGTTTTCCTGAACTCAGTTCGGATTGTAGTTTTATGTGGTATGTAAGATGAGTCAAGCGGTAAGTATCATGCTTTGGGGGTGTTGTAAGAATAGTATTTTAACAGGCCCACATCTATAATAGTTCGAACCAGAGTTGGTAGTGCTGGGCTCAACCCCATAGTACTGGATTTCAACTTAGGAATGGAATTGGATTGTCTGGAGAGCCAAGGAATCTTGAGGTATATGGTGGAGTCCGCTAATCTATAACAGTCATCCAACACTTTCTCTCTCTTTCCTATTGGCTGAATAAATCATTCTTCTCACCCAGTTCCCTGATTCTATTCACCCATTACTAGAATATATTACCTGGCACCAAACATGTCTAATTCAACATTACAAAATTAGCTGTCAGTCTGCCCGTTCCACTTACATGGCTATATTCTACAGTTGTCGCTTTCTAAGGTAATCCTGTTCACTGACATCATTATGGCATTTGAACTTGAGCATAAAAATTCAATTAGAAACTTGATCCCATAATAGGAAGTATTTTGACCATTTACATTTCATCAATCTCACTTGTTGAGTTTTCATAGTCGGGGTAGAGTGGCTGGCCTAAGTTCATGAGACCTTATATATTCAGTTCACTTTCAGTGCCCATGTTTGCTCTTTTATCTGAATATATATTACATTACCGGACAATTCCTCACCTGATAGTGAATTCCATTGTTTATATATAGGCTTTGTCATCGACTGGATATTCGTTTGCAACCTGGGAATAAACTAAAAGTCCAGGTCTCATACCTGATGTAATCAAAATATTACCATTCAACAGATATTCGGAAGCCTCTATTGCTATTCAAATAATGGTGCATAGCATGTGCCCACCATTAAGCAATTATAGATGGATCTTTCACTTATCTTGGCGCAATAATGTCTTCATCAATACCTACAATATAAAACATCTTAGCAAACAGGTTAATGATTTGAGGATTTTGTAGCAAGAGGTAGAAATACGATATTGATAAAAATGAACTTTACAGAACTGTTTGGTTGACACCTGCACTTTCTTGATTGTAATCTTGAACTATGTAGAGCACTATTCCTCTTTCAATTTCTTCTCATATGCTACTAGTATGTATATATTTCTATTTTATGATATTTGCTATATATTTTGTCCTTAAAAGGTACTTCCTACCCATTTCATTCACTACACACTGTCACTCATACACTCAGCCCTGTCCATGTCCGATTCCCCTATTTCTCAGAGTCTCCACCACTCTGTACTTGCTCTATCACCTGCTACTCCTCTCCTCAATTTATAATGCTACAAGAACTATGGTCAGATTTGTGTCCATATCCTACTTCAGCTTTTATGTTAGACAGAGATTTTTTTTGTATGATACTCAAAGATGGTTGTTTGTTTACCAATTCCCAACCAGAACTTTGCTCTTACAATATTTTTCTTCAGGTGCTATTCAGAGTCAGAAAATAGAGTGCCACAAATAGTAATTAAGTGAAGACATGATTTCACAGTTCTAATAATTATTAGTCATAGGTATATTATGTTTTACCCTATTATGATATCATATTTGACTTATACTATCTCATATCATGAGGGAATGGCAACTTAGTATTATTATGTGATTTGAGGTAAGCCTTGCAGTTACCATTGCAAGGCCCCTAACCCAATGAATGTTCCACATAACCAATATTTAGGTCATAGGTTTCGTGCATGTGAGCCAGTTAGGCACTTGAGCAATTTTGTCACATGATAATTTATTGGGAGGATAATATGTTCCGCGGTTGACTGAAAGCCATCAATATCAAGAGTAGGCCTAATGACTCATTATGAGTTATCAGGGTTAGGGTTTGGGAATTGATCAATATAAGCAGAGCCTTCCTGTGAAGGAGAATACCATTTCACATAACCATCTAACTCCTTTGCTACACTGTATATTTATATATTCTTTCTGCTCTACAGTACAAATATACGTACACTACTTGGTCTTACAAGTTGTGATCTCAGTATCTGAAGCCGATCGGCCCAGCATCAGAGATAGATTAACAATACCACCACGTTCTATCTGGATGAAAACTAGCCAATATTGTACCATCTTACCAGATAGTACTAATATCAATTAAGGCAAGAAGAAACCACTATTGAGATAACTAAGTCGTTACATATTACACTAATAGGCAACAAGATAGAACTATTATACAGAGTGAGACAGTCGATATTCTGGTGTACCAGAATTTGATAAGTAAATTGTATGGTGGGCTGCCAACAATCTGCCGATAAAAGATGTTGAACTGTTGTTGGCAAAAGATATAATTGAGTTTGACACAATTGGCCTTTGTGGAAGATATCTACTGCCATAGGCAGCTCACAGCAGGTATCGACAAGTAGTGAGAGTTCTTGTGGTGCTTGTCCGGTCAACTGCATTTACAAGCACCTAATTCCTGTATCCTGCTACCATCTTCCACTACTATTCAAGGCCACACTCTGGTTGTCAAACTGTCTTTAAAATCTAAGCCAGTCAATTTAAATATGCAGGACATTCAGAGTCAAACCTCACAATTCTAATATTCGGCCAATATCTGTGAAGGAGTTACAGAGCTACCTTCAATGCAGAATTTCATTCTAAACCAAATATTGAAACGGTCTCTAAAACACCTATATCTTGTACAGTTCGAGTAGAGTCTGATAGGCTAGTCAGATTACAACTCAATATAGAGGGTTTTGATCCTGATTCGTCAGATGATAATTTCTTCAAGCTGCTATTCTAAGTTGTTAAATTCAGAGTTCTTAGAATTGAGCAACAAATACGTAATTAAGGAGATATTAACATGAGCATGCTATCTGATTGTGGCAAAATATCTATTCTGTTAGCAGTCAAGGGAAGCTATGGGAGAATTCTAGCATTACTTCTACCTTAAGGGGATAGTAAGTCACATATATCAGATGAGAATTGACCAACAGCTGTTTTATTTGCTAAATGCCAAAGGAAAATCAACATTTTGCGACTGATTGAGATAAATAAGAGGAAATGCAAACGCATTGTACTCTATAGGCCACATCGCCCTGCGTCGGATACTCACAATTAGATATGATGGTCTTTGGAAGCGACAACTTAGAGAATATTTGGTCTAATATTCCCAAGTGGACACAGGTCAAAAGCACTACCGATGGCGTCTGTATTTTGCTACATTAAAGTAATTAACTTGCTTCCAGAAAGGGAAGAAATACAACTACATAACCAGTATGAAGAATGGTACACTGCACTGTTCAACGCGGCAATGTATGGCTGTTGTAGAGTAGTTAAGAGAATGATTCAACAGAAGGACGAGTATATCAATCTGGAAGATAGAGATAGGAAAACACCACTCACCTGCACTTTGGTGAAGGATTGGGAAGAAATTGTCACAATACTGCAAGGGACAGATAATCTTAATAGTCAGACACATAACAAAGCCTCCTAGACTGTATGTTAATACGCTATATGCTATATATACACATAAATAACAAAACTATCCATATTGTGGCAAGAATTATTTTCCTATAATCACAGACCAATAGTTGGAACACTCTTGGCATAGCTTTTTGTACCTCTAATGTCACCTCATATATCCTGTTTACTTTCTCTCTTTGACCATATTTGCCCTTACAAGTACATGTTTGACCATATTATTTTTTCTCTCATTGGTATTTTTATTTGTTATTTGATATTGAGTGCCTAATAGGGTAGGATTCAGAGGTACTACATAGAATTAAGCTAATTGGGCAAATGAGTGGTTCGTCAAAAAGTCTGATGATTAATAGTTTTGTAAAGGTAAAGCAGGACGCATAGTCAAAAGATTATCTTAATGACTTAATAATATATGATAACAATCTTACCTTCATTACTTGATAATTCCTCAACTACAGTGGCAGTATGCTATATTTTTACCAATATTTATGCTATTGGCATTTTTCTAGTTCAAAACTCAATAAGGGATACTATATTGTAGTCTCATGATTGACCGATTTGTAGAGGCGATTATCAGATCATGGCATCATTAAGGTTTCAGAGAATCTTAATTCGGATAGTACGCACCATTGACCTCTTTTCTAGCCATGATCCTAGTATGATATTATTGACCCTATTGTAATCAATCTTATGATACTATTATTAGTCTTTGTTTAATATAGTGTCATAGATGATGCTATATATGATGTTATTAATCTCTATCCTTTGACGTTTTAGTAAGATATACCCCCATATATGCTACTATCACTCTTTTTCTAAAGCATCGTACTATGATATCATTGATATTTGTATAAGAACTAGTGCTCTATATGATATCTTTGACCTCTGTCAATAGTGATATCACATTTGATTCGTCTTTCAACCTTTCAGCCAACCAGAGTCCTAGGATTTGGCTCATACCTAACCCTGAAAAAGCAAATCTGAAACTCAGCCAATGAGAAGGCTTTAATGTCACAAATGTCTTAAACTATCTGCTTATAGATTATAGATTATAGAAAGTTTATTGAATTAAAGCCTGTTTAGCAGGCTAGACAAACTTTTCTTTTTTACTTTTTATGGGATTTGTGTCAGAATTTTAATATATCCAAATTGGATTTTTTACCAAGTGTTACTCGAGTATGCGTGTCCCAATTTCTTCCGTCCGTTGGTAGTTGTACTGGCACTGATGTTCCCCAGTTCGGCGGTTTAAAGAAAGTTACAAAGCAAGAGAGAAGAGAAATATCGCTGCTTTACATAGACTCGTCTCGCCCCCCTATCTATCGAGCTCCAGCTACCAACCCCCTGCTATCAACTTGACCTATTCGGTTCAAAGTAACGACAGGCACTGCTTATTTCTCTCCGAAGCGAAGAGCTATCATCAATTGTCATTCATGCTCTGCCTGATGATCGGTTACTAGCTAAAAATGCTCTAACTTAAGAACAGACCACTGTTCTCAGCCGTCCGGGGGCCCGGCGGGGCCCCGCGTGGGGACTGCCAAGAGCCCCAGAGGGGACGGGACGACTAGCTGTAGTCCGTCCAGGGCGCTTTAAGGGCAGGACCGCCGTCTTTAGGCAGGACGGCGGGCCCTACAGGGCGAGACATGTTAGTGCAGGGCAGGGGGATGGACGGCAGGGGAAGGCCGGGGACAGATGAAGATGGTCGGGGATGGGTGAGGACGGCCGGGGATGGGTGAGGATTGCCGGGGACTGCCGGGGACTATGGGGGACTATGTATGAATCCTATCGACCGTGTTTCCTTACACCCTCCCCGAGCAGGTACAGAAATTCATCGAATAATATCTAAAGAAAGCGAGTGCTATCTGGTGGAGATAAATTCGCGTAAAACCTTTCCAGAGATATACGGCAAGGGAAGGACATCAAGCAGAACCCTCGATATTGTCTATCGTGGGATTAAATCTGACGTGAATCGGATGGAAAGCACCTTGAAGGAACAAGAGCTCTATTCACTTGGTCTTCGTTCTTCCTCTGTTTCCTGAAACTGATGTCTACTTTTATTCTTTCGTTTCACATTCATTTTCTGCTCTGATTTAGTGGTCAACCTTATAAAGCTGTGAGCTTCATGTGTTAAAACAGGCCTGCGAGACATACATAATCGCATACCCAACTTGCAGTCTCCATATTGCTAGACTTTCGGGGTGTTAGGAATATCAGATGATGTAAGCAATCCCGTGCGGGATTGCTTACTAATTCGGGTTGCTTCCCGAGCAATGATGAAACATTGCCAGCTAAACATGAAACATTTTTCACGGGGGACGGCGGGGGTATAGTCCCTCGCGCCGGGGCGCTGGGAAAGTTTCGAAAAAGACGGGACGGGACCGCTTAACGCCGTCCACCGCGATCCGCCTTCAGGACGGACGGACTACCCCATTGAGAACACTGATCTCAATACCCCGTAGCAGCACCAGCCAATCTTCCCTTTTGGTTGTCACAATCCTACGACCTTCACAGTGACTATCGGTATGGGTACCCCCTTGTATATTTGTTGAATAATGAGCCAAACATTAGTTGCCACACTGTCTTCCTACGCCAATCTCTCCCCGGTAGTGCTCGGATGATCCTCCACGCAGAAACATCCAGAACCAATCATAGCCCCAACCACCTTTAACTAACCTCCCTAGAGAGATCTCCTTAAAGAATCCCACAACCTTACTCAAACCTCTGCACTCGCCATCGGGTAAAGCGGCACCCCTAAGCCCTGTGACAAGGCCCACGCACCAACCAAAACGATCATCAGCAGTGTGCCTAACCCCACTGTGTGGCTCACCTAGAGGTGCAGAAAGCGAAACACAGTAGTTCTCAAAACAATCCGGCAATCTTCCCTAAGCACCTCCGCACCATCGTAACTCTCGGAAGTGGCCTTCGCGCAGAGAGGATGTAAATATGGGTCCGCGAAGAGCGGCTTTTGCACGCTTGGGGGCCGTGCTTGGGTACGTGGATTGTACGGAGCGTTGGAGATGGAGTCGGTTATGATCTTACTAGTTTAGATATTAGTAGGGAAGGTGAACTGCATTACTGTAAAGGCCCGGAGTGTGGAGATGGAAGCTTCAGACAGGGTATTTTGCCAGAGGGGGGGAAGAATCACTGAGGGGTGAGAGATGATGGGGGGAAGGAACCAACAGTAGCGAATGTTGGAAGGATGTGGTTGACTTTGGAATATGGGGGACAGCCGGAAAGATTGTTTAGATGCTTGCGAATGATTTGGGAGATTGGGATAGAATGCTTCACAGTTTATGCAAGAGATTAGATAGACATGTCTTTCCTTTGTTTATCACAGTAGTGTAAGGAGGAATAAGGGCATGGCAGGAATAGAGAGATAGGTGGGGTGATTGATGGAAGGATCAGGAAGTGCTACTTATGTTTTACTTATACACGTGTTTTTGTCATGAGTTTTTTGTTTTAGTTAAGGCGAATTTCATGAGCGTGAGCGAAGTGTCCAACAGTGTGAATTCTCTTTCTATCGTCTACCGCTGTGCCATACAAAACCTGCCAACTTTCATAAAGAAGTTGGGAATCTAACTGGTCCCTGGAAGAAGAACCTAGGTTAAACTAGTAGAACATTTTATTGAAAAAGGGTTCAATTCTCAGGCCGTATACCGGAAACTCGTATGCACGAGAGATGCTTAGAAACTTCATTTAATCTCAGAGGGCCAGGAAGGCCTACTATTTATACAGTGAAACAGCAACATATATCCGGAGTAGGAAATAAAATAAGGAAACAATATAGAAGACAAGAGAAAAAAAACAAAAAAAACAAGTGAGAACAGAATTCCATAACCAATCGACTGATTGGGCGGTAACATGAGGGAAAAAGTCAAATGCAGTAAGTCTAACCTGGAAAGTGGAAAACTGAACTAAGTGTGAATGACCGGCTTTGTCGTACTCTAATGCGTAGACAGTGCATATACGAAAGCCTAATTCCAACAGATTTAACACAATTAACTGCGAGTGAGACTTTGTGAAACTACTGCCTCACTCAGGAAAGATGAAAAATCAACAAAGAATGGATGACTGTATGGGGCATGGAATTTTGGATTACCCGCGAGATGAAAGACCGTTGGGTGGCTGGAGGCCTGGATTAGCTGTGCTTCCATATTTTTGAATCTATTTTATTGCACTCAATTACACGATCTTCATGGGCTATCTTGGCCTTAGACTTTGGATGTTCCTGACAACCGTGGCATCCGTCACGATGTCAGTTGCGGCTCCCACGCCAGAGTTGTCATGCATTCTGCCTAAACGAAGGATCGGGGGCTCATGTATCTGATATCGCAGAGTACTGATGTATTCGTATTTGGTAGTATAGTGGTTCTATATACTCACCCAGCAGTCTGTCATCCGCTACCGGTTAGCGCTGGGATTAGGGAAGCGCGGTACTAAGGAGAGCAAGGGTAAAGATCATCCGGTGGAGGGGGATTGATTGATAAAAAGAGCAGTAGGATTAGCCAAGAACCGACGGCGCTTCAGAGTGATACCGAGATATCGTTTTGCGGCGGATTAAGCTTTTGGTTATGAATTTGGACCTGACCTTCCGCTGCATCGGAGCAAGGGTAAGCGGGGTGGAGACGTTAATTTTTGCATTTTGTCCTCTCGGAATTATAATGAATCAGTATTCTGAGGGGTTGCCATTAGAGTCCATCCTCAAAGAGCTCAATAGGCTCCGGCCTAAAATATTCCAAGCTCCAGGTAGTGGTTTGGTATCATTAAATTCCCAGGAGTACACTACCTCTTTCAAGCCCATATCATGCTCAGCAGATCACAATAATATTCTAGCAGATACTATACTATACACTAGTATAAATTTAAAAGATCTATACTCCAGGCACTTTATAGGATACTATCAACTTAGGTATCCCTTTCCGTTCCAGTCGTTCCACTAGTCCGCCCCAAAAGCCTGATTCAAGTCCGTGGACTCAGCCCAAGTGAATTAATATGGTCTAAAACACGCTCCACCCCACACTTTGTTCAAACCCGCTAACGATAAAATATCAGTCATCCAAGTGGGCGGGGGCTGGCAGGAAGGCAAGCGAGGATAAGGTGTCGTCATGGAATATCACTCGGTATCACAAACTAATATTGAGCAGTGTTATAAGGGAGGGAGTGGAGAAATGGAAGGGAAATACAACCTCCCCTTACTTAACCCTCCACTTCCTCTTATGACCTCTTCTCTATTCTCCAAATACTGTAGTGGTCAGGTCAATTGGGGCGCTTCGAAATTGCCGACGCAAAAAAACATGTACGCCGAGTTGGGATGCCGCATGATGACACAAAAAGGTTTTGGGACAACTTAAATAATTTTTCTAGTTTTCCCAACTCCTTTGATGGATACTGTACCAGAAATAAATTCTCGCTGTATTGTTTGTGGGTAATGTTGAGAGCAGTGGCTGCGAGAGTAGGTCAGAGTTGTGGTTGGTTGATGATCTATATTACTAAAAAGCCGATAAAAAGTTCTCCGGAGCAAATCACTAAATATCTGTATACTGCCAGAACAGTGGGAAAAGGCTGACATGTTCCAAACTTTGGGACACCACACTGCTGACACTGACAAAAGGGTGATTTGATGGGACAGGACACTCGATGCTGAGTGTTCAAATTGACCTGACTACCACAGCACATCTGCGCATTTGAGCTAACTCCCGTGTCATTATTACTCTCATCGTCCGAAAGGCCTTAAACCTTATTTAGCTTTTATAGGGGAGAAGGGCTCCCTTTGGGCAAAAACACACCTCTTGGTCTTTCTAACGCCTCCCGCAGGACTAAACAACAGCAATTTACTACGCGGGAAAAGGTGGGGGAATCATGGGCGGCAGATAGCAATGTTTAATGTAGTCCTACCATAATTAAGAATGCTGAAGACTGTGTTCAGGTCTCCATTACTCTCGCGGCACAACAAGAAGCGCCAGAAAGACCTAAAAGTGTGATTCCGCCCAGCGGGTTCCCTTCTACCCTACAAAAGCCAAATCAGCTATAGAGCCTTTTAGACCATGGGTCTAATAATAATTCCGCAGTTATTGCAAATAGGTAGAGGTGTTTAGAGAATAGAGAAAGGGTCTTGAACGGGTGGAAAGGTCAACTAGGAGAGGTTGTATTTTCTTCTATCATACTCCGGATTTTATTTTTATTTTTCGTTCACTGGAACTTATATATTTCACGGCGGGCTATGCCGCACCTTCGGGTTTTTTCACCAGTTGGGTTCTTGCAATCTGCGATGCGGGGCTACACGGAAGATATATGTCCACCTCGTGTATTCATGCCCTAACCTGCTTCAACTATATGGGCACACGATGTGTGGTGGATTAAAGACATCGGGTATTGGAAATTGTACTTGCCCATCTGTATTGGTTGGATATCATCTGTTGTTCACTGGAGCTTAGTCATAGAGTTGCCTTAGCTGTCATCATTGGTTATGGAGTTCACCTGCCTTCCTTGATCTCTTTGTTTCCTTTCTCTTCTCTTCTTTTCTCTCAATAAGTTATTTTTCTTTACACTGAACAAAACCAATGAAACTTGTCTTAACAGGACTCGCATTTGATCTTGAATTTCCCCCGTGCTCACCTTCCTTGAAGCTCTTCCTGCGCTTCCGGTACCCAACAGCAGCCGTGGAAGGACTTCACTCCGTCTACATCTCATGGGTGCAGCTGGCTACGGATCATTTCCAACGCTATTATCTCACCATCATGATTTGTCACTCGTGGCTCCTTCTGTCACCAACCTCTGTCTGCCTACATTTCGCATCTTTTCTATAAGCAATACAACTTTCTCGCGTCTACATTCTCTGCCCTGGGGCCTCCTAGTGTGGGGGTCGCGCTTACCTAATCCGAGCCCTAACCTACTCGAGTATGTGCGTTTCTTTCATCGTTCTTCCGAGTGACCCGTTCTCATGCAGCTGTATTTTCCAGTCTTTCCAAGAATGACTGTCCCTTGGATATCTCCCCCCCAAGAATGAAAGTTCAAAATAATTGGCACCCTCAGAAGCAATTTCGTTTGTGGGTGCCCGCTAGACAGTTTAGGTTTTCTGAGTGACTCAGCCTCAGTTTGGGTTGGGTAGGGCTGAGTGGGCTAGATATCGCTTGGGCTGGGTTTGGGGTGGATTAAGGAATTTACCGCGAGGGTCAGCCTATCGCTTGGCCTAGTGGGGGAGGGGTGGGAGGGACTAATTCAATCATGTTTTTATTGCGCCCCCTCTAACCAATCCCCCCTACAATTCTTTCATGCTTTCAAACATATAGAGTTGTCTCCGGCCTCCAGATACTAGGAGTAATAACTACGCCAGTGTCGAAATCTCGACAACTACACTATCATATCGCAATCGAAGAAATTACCCTTAGCAAACTCCTCTCAGTCGAGTGGCCATCTCCAGCTCAAATCTCTCTTGCCCACACGGACCTGCAAGGATCTCAGCCATAATATCTGTTCCTGGGAAATCGTGCTCGAAGATTGGTTCTCCTTGCCCTCTCATATTGGCAAGGATTGATTGGCGGAAGTGCCACCTTAGAAGTTTGTCGGAGATGCAGTGAGGATTGGCCGGGTCTCTGCACACGGGATCGAGAATCCTACCATCAAGCCCATCACCATCGCCGTTAAACACAACCACTTTGTAGCCATCGTCAGGGTTAACGGAGATTAGGTACTGATCAAACAGTTGGTGGACATGCGACCGGAGAAGAAACCCATTTTGGGCTGAATCGATCTTCGAGGATGGTGGACAATCGTCCATATCTGTGATACATCCCCCAAAATCCAGATCAATCCAAATACTTTCGCCGTGGAGAGGGAAGAGATGAGCGGCCTCAAAAGAAATCCAGTCCGAAGCTTGGATACTAAGGTCAGAATTTATCATGCCAGATATAACACATTTCCGGTCACGAGCGCGGATTTCATCACGGAATCTAGTCTCCTTACCGGAGACGCTGCGAGAGAAAAGCCGGTGCACTGAAGGCTCATTGCTAATTTCGATACGGCCTGATAAAATTCGTTAGTGAACTTTCGACCAAATGAGAGTATTCTAGGTTTAGGGGAAAATGTGGCTCGCAGAATTTGTATGGGATTCGCAGTGACGGCTTCGCCAAACTTGTTCCGGCCCCACCACACAGTACATACCATCACAATATATATCGTACGCTCCAGTTGCAAGGGGAGTGTTGGTTCTAGTGACAACGTAACCCGAAATCCTTGATTGAACACGCACAGTACACCCCCGAGTCACAAGCAGGATGTCGAGGAAAGAAAGAAAGTTTGCTTCCGTTATAGAACCGTTTTGACGAAAACCTCCCAAAGCCACCTCGGGATTGGTGGCATCGTAAAAATGAGTATTGCGTAGGGCGGAGCGAGAAAAAGCCATTGCGTATTTTGGTGGTTATCACTAGTTCAGACGTGACGTTGAGTTGAGAAGGGGTGGATTGAGAGTAGGTGAGTTGGACATACAAGAGGTGGTCTGAGAAGGTAGGAACTCCAAGAGCCTCTTTGTGTTTCCCAGTCCAGTGATGGTGCCCTGTCGCCTACCGCAATACCGGTACGAGTGCGGCTGATAGATATATCCGTCACGTGCTTTATCAGGGCACTCGGCAACAAGAACCTTTACCAATGTTTTCTTATCAGATCCACGTGACGGATATATCTATCGGCCGCACTCGTGATTGGGAAGAACAAGAATACGCTAGGATGGGTAAGGGGGCGCGGCTGGGAGAAAAATTTCTTCAAAGAGTAATAATATTTCTCATGATTGCCACCCAAGCCCTGCATTTCACCTTTTTTGTCAGTTCGATTTCCCCTAATGGATGGTAACCGTTTGCCACACTTTTTTACCCCCTCGCCATCATCTGCCCAGTCGTTGCTCTCTATCAATTTCAAATTTGGCGATTTGTCGTTCCTCACGCCCTCCTGTTCGCTCGCTCGCCCTAGTTTTTTTACTTCTTGTCTAGATTCTACGGTATTAGTAATTTTCTCATACTCAATTGATTGATAATCGTCCCCTCGTCGGCGCTTCACCTTTTCTATTACCTACTTCCCCATCATCCCCCCATTCCAAAGCTATCCCCCTTGGTTATAATCCCTCCACGACTTAACTGTGCCCCTAGAATTTTAAAGAATTATTTAAAAACTCCTGATTCCTTTTCCTTTGGTGTTGATTTGATCTTATATGATCAGATTCTTAATCAGAGCCATTGATGGAATACAATGGTGACTACAGTGCAACATCTCTAGGTTAATGGCATCCTATAACACCTCCATTTTTTCCACTTCCTCCTGATCGATCAGCTCCGCTATCCTTGTTTCGCCACCGAAAGCGAGCACATTGCGAATTTTTCTCGCTCATTTTTTCCGCCATTGCCCTTTTTACCCTCTTCGCTCCTTCCCCACGAAATAGTAATCCGTTTGGCGGTAACTTGGTTCATCCTAATCCCGAGTTTCCCACGAAGCTTTTTTAGCTTCTCCCATTACTACTTCCATCTTACCCCGCTGCCTACTGTATCTCTCCCCCATACTCGATTCATGGTGAGCTGTGTTGATTACCGATTATATATAGGGAACGTAAGAGGATGTTTTACGGCTTGTTCTAACGGAATTTGGAGGTCATTTTCTACCGGGCAATGAAGTTCATGTTGTAACTGCTCAATTATCTGGCACTCCAACCAAGAGTCTGGATATGGTCGAGCCCTACTAATTGTACTCGCTAAGCGGCGAACCGACGCAGCAATGCACACAAATCTGCTCTCTTTCGTGCCGCTGCTGAAAAAATCCCAGGTGTCTGCAGGCTTTGGAGGAGAGGGAAACATTGAAGCATGCTTTAGCGAGCTTCGAGAAATATTCAGTGTTTATAGCGGATTTGTGGAAAATTATTTTGTATATTGTGCCCGGCTACTTTCGCCATACTCTCGAGATCGCCGGGCAGGCAAGCTGTATTCCGAGGGACTTGATGAGATAGCTCCTGGACGAGAAATTTACCCTGATTTTACCTATCTAGTCTCTGCTATTGTGTTCTTTCCCTTAATTGGGCTGGTTCAGCTGGCGCATTACTATGCAATTTGCAAAATCATCCCCAAGGAGCTTGGGGACCTCCGAGAAGGGCTTACAGGCACAATTGGCTATTATAGGGGTATCGTTGCCACGGGGGCGATTGCATCCGCGTCGACTTGGGATCCATTCCATCAAGTCCGACACATCCACCATCCTTCTCTGGATTGATTGCTATTCCAATAAACCTACCCCCGCACTTCACTAGCTCCTAACACCTTACAAGACTCCCTCAATGAGGGTGGGAGCACTCCATCGTTCCTGCTGTACGAGATCTTCTGGGCGTCCTGCACCAACCTAGGCCGATTTGAATAGTCCTTTCGCTACTACCGAAAATATTCTAGCCCATTTCCGGAGGCCAATCCTCAACCCACCAATGCGCAGGGACCTCAACACCTGAACCTCAGCATTATTGTATTTTTTGTGAAAGCTCGGATACCTCTAAATTACCCTAAACCTTCTATATACCACCATCGCTCCACAAATCTTAACTCTCCCCTCCCAGTTCCCACTCTTCTCCTCATTCTTCTCCCTCTCCATAACCCACCCCCAAGCCTCTCTGGCCGCCCTACCGACACACCGAAACAGGTGGAATGGACACAGTGGTGGTGATTTGTAGGGGGGGGTCAGATTTAAGGTTGGGCCCGTGTCGTAATTTTAAGGTTTGGAAGTCTTTACCCAAGAGGACAACCTTGATGATCGAATTACACCAGTCGGTGGGGGGCGGCAGCCCCGATGTGTGAAACCCAGTATATCTTATTGGAATTGTATTATAATTATCACAGTGTCCATGATATTAAACCTGGACTCGAGGAAAAAGTTCTGTGACTTAGACCACAAAACTATTGCCTCTGGTTGTTCTGGAGCATATCGCAATACTGTATTTATCGTTATCTGCAACTTTACCGATCTAGAACCCCTGTGTAAAGAAAATTGAAGAAAGGTTGATGCTGCTAACGAGCTATAAGATATATTACAGGTATTAATGACTGGTTTTCATGCCTTCCTGATAATTGCTGGTAAAATCACCGACTTGAGTCCTCCCCCTCCATCCCTCCATCCTCCTTGCATCACCGGATGTGGGCGCGGATCGGCCCGCTGATCTACTGGCTGTTCTTAGAGCTCTACCGCTCCTTTTACCCTCGTTTCCGTCTGTTGCCGTTATTTCAGCTTTACTTTTAGTCGCTAATTGGTCATAGCTTCGGCTTCTCCGTCGTCTTAGACCATGATCTTGGCGTCATTGCTCATTGCCGATAATTTGAAAAGGAAGTTTGAGGATGACTTGTGTGGGAGAGCCTTCTTGAGAGGTTCCGTTGCTATAGGATCCTGAGGTAGATAGCTGGCGTCTGACCATTCATTGTTAGTGAGTGTGCAAGGGGTAGGTGCTTGTATGGGAGGTGAAGTGATTTCTCCTGCGGGGTACCGGCAGGCTTCCAGGGCCTTCTCAATTGCACTTGACACAGTCATAGCGCTGAAGACGTTTTCTTATTTGCCCTCACCGGTACATTTCGCAATACAAAATTGTACCAATATTTTACCAAAGCGCTCGATTCTTCTGTAAGCGGGTGCAATGGTTGCCCCTCTTGCTATCCATCCCTTAAGGTCAGCTCGAGCTCTTCTGCGGTGTTGAGAGCATTGGTGAAGGGTTGAACGGGTTCTCTTACATGATCTCGGTGGTATAACACCACCTCGAGTCCACTCAAGAGTAATTGATCCAATTTGCAACGGGTAATGGTGTTGTTGAGATACTCATCTGCAGAGTGATCTTATTAATCTGGAGATGTTGCATACTTAGGAAAGGTTGCGGCAGGAGGCAGTAGAGTAGGCGGATAATCCCTGATAGTGCTCCCCCTCTGCTGCAAATGTGTAGGCAAATGCTGTCCAGGCCGGTCCAAAGGGTGGATCTATCATTGAGGCTTCCGAGAAGCAAAATCCAGAGTCAGTAATTTTACAACTGATACGGTAATAAATGCTAGCTGAAAGCGACATTAATAGTTCTTCTGGGTACCTGCTTGCCATGTCGTTAGAGGTTAAGAAAAGGGTATTTTTTTCGTCTAGCTCATACAGAAATTCCAGAAATTTTAATTATCACCACCAATGACCCCCTGAAAAGCACCAGACACCCCCTAACTCGCTCTGAGTGAACAAGCCTGCTTTGGAGAGTGTGATGTCAGTGTATTGTGCTAATTGGTTTCTGAGAGCGCCCCGGCAGCCCCGCGGGGGTATCCTAGGTTCCTGTACTTGCTCAGCCGGGTGGTGAATAGCATTTTGATGAACTCTGCTTGTTCATCTATTCCTCCCCTACCGGCACCTGATCTCTCGAAGTCTAGCGAGTCCAGGAATGCCCACTCTTCTTCTGGTAACATGAGCTCGTTTCTCACCAACTAAGGGAATATTTGGAAACACTTGACAGAAATGAGGGAAGCATGCTTGTAGCATTCCTTTGCTGTATCATAGGAGTTCGGGTTAGGATATACCACGCCACTCAAGTAGCACATTGCCGCCTCAGACTTTAGGGCTCACTATGTAGGGAAACCTTGTAGCAATTGAGTACTGCTTAAAAATAATAAACATTCCTCCCTCCCTTTTCCCGTCACGGCACCCTTAGTTTTGTGGCATGCTTGGTTTCACGGATTATGATGGACACGAAATGCTGTATGAGGGTAAACGGCTATTTTTTTATTCATGAAACAGTGGGGATTTCCAGGTGACTCGGGCTCTGTCTGGGCTGGCGAGGGTAGGTGAGGTGGGCATCGCTTGGGCCTGTATTGAGCTGGGTTTAGTAAGTTAAGGCCCAGGTCCGCCCGTTGCCAGGCTTGGGTGAGAGGAGGAAAAAAACCCCTTCAGGGTTATTTTTATTTGTTACTCTGTAACTGTTCCCCCACGCGGTGATTGTCTGCTTTGTAACATCAAGAGTTATCCTTGGCCTCCACAAACTACCAGTGATTACCTGTTAGTGATGTTATTTCCACAAATACACCAGCCCTCCAGAACAGAGATAATTACCAATAGGAACCTCAGCCCAATTAAGCAGCCATCTCCAACTCGAATCTCCCCTGTTCATACGGACCTACTAGGATACCACCAACCCTATCTCTTCTTAGTGGATGGTGCGGCATGATTGGCCCCCCGGCCACCCTCATATTGGCAAGGACTAATTGACGAAAATGCCATCTTAGCAAGACGTCAGACACGCTGTGATCATTGGTCGTGTCCCTGCACACAGGATCAAGAAATCTACCGTCGAATCCATCGTCGTTCATAGTAAACGAAACAATTTTGTAGCCGTCATCAGGATTAACGGAGATTAGGTACTGATCAAATATTTGGTAAACATAGGATCTGAGAAGGAATCCGTTTTGAACCGAGTGGATCCTTTCAGATAGGGGAGAATCGTGCATATCGGTGATGAACCGTCCATAACAACGCCAGTTCCAAATACTTCCGCAGGCGGGCGGGATGATATGCGCCACCTCGTATGACACCCAGTCTTCAGCTTCAATACTTTCATCGAGATTTCTAATGTCAGAAATCACACCGCGTCCCGGCAGACCCGGATACGATCGGGCAAAGTTAGCGATCAAACTTTCGACAAAACAAGTGCACTACAGGTGCAGGGGAAAGTCTTGTGAGCATGGCTCCCAGAATTTTAATGGGAATAGCAGCCAAGACTTCACTAAACCAGTCCCAGCCCCTCGTACAGTACATACCATCACCATATATATTGTATCCTCTAGTTTCAAGGGCGGGGTTTGCTCTAGTGACAGGGTGGCTTGAAATCCTTACTTGCACACGCATAGTATCTACCGGATTCACCAACAGGGTGTCGAGAGGAAAAGGAAATTTTCTTCAGTTATAGAACAGTTTTGACGAAGACCTCCCAAAATCCCCTGAGGGATTGGTGGCATCGCAAAAAAAGGTATTGCAGTTGGTAGAACGGGACAGAGGCATAGACTGTTGTGACCGTTATGATAGCTCGGTTCTAGTATTGAGTTAAGGGGAGGGTGAACTTGGGAAAGGGTGGGTGGGGGTTAAAAAAGGGTGGGTTGAGTTGGGAAGTATTGAGTTTAGTTGAGAGGAAAAACGAGCGGAACAGTGATGAACGTCAAACACTAAACACCTAGAGCCTCATGTTTGCTTGTTTGCTTCTCATAGTCCCCAGTACTGCCGTGTAGCCTAGTTACACTGCCTTAAATTCTATCATACATGGTTCTCTTAAATCAGAGGGAAACACTCGATGCACACAAATTCGTGTAGTGTTGTGGTTACTGCTACTTGTTATGGAAGCACAATCTTCGATTAAACTCAGGTTCAATTCCTGATACGGACAACTCTTTTTATTTTTAGAGATTTTTCTGCTCCCAACCCCACCCCCGTTATCTAACCACAGAAACCTGGTAGGCGGTGTTACTTAAGTCAAGGTCTTGGCTCATAGGGTATCACTCGGGGATGAGCCCCTGGGGCAAAGTTGGCTGATTAAAATAAAGTGTTTTTTGCTGCCCTCTTTGTGTTGTCGCGCTTGTTGTAATATGCGATCGGAATATGTGCACAGACCTTGGACGAAAAAGTGATGACAGAAAGTAGGGAAGATCTCGTACTGTGACAACGCTTGTTGATTCAATAATAAGAAAGCCATAGCTCAGCTATATAATACAGCAATTGAGTTCAGCCATGACCACCATATTCTGCTAATAAGGAAAGACAAAGACTATCAAAGAAGTATCCTGAGAGGAACAAAAGGA
>Ga0307509_10000303_pt1 | contig 81244 bp, 74 predicted proteins | sample 10_EM_MG_FD_202245 | JGI IMG/M metagenome (GOLD analysis project Ga0307509, IMG submission 202245) | Populus trichocarpa ectomycorrhiza microbial communities from riparian zone in the Pacific Northwest, United States - 10_EM | ecosystem: Host-associated > Plants > Roots > Unclassified | place...
TTTCGGTGGATTAGCCGGGATGACGCGACCGTACTCCGGAAAACGCCCATCAATCAGCTTCGAGGTAAACCGAATTTCGCCGATCTGGGCTCGAATGTGATTACTTCCGATCGCAAGCTCCACCATTCCGTCGGTTCCAAGTAATCGTTGGAGCTCTAGTACGCCCTTGCGAGGAACGATAACTTGCTGGGCAAGGTTTCCTGTTCCTTCAACCGCTGCTTCGCAATATGCAAGACGATGACCGTCAGTCGCGACCGTTCTCAGCACGTTATCGGCAATTTCCATTAACATGCCGTTCAAATAATAACGCACGTCCTGCTGCGCCATCGAGAAATGCGTCTTGTCCAGCAGGCGCTTGAGGGTGGCCTGGGAAATCTTCAGTGGCTGCTGGGCGCGAATATCTTCCACCGTCGGGAAGTCGGCTGCCGGTAGGGTGGCCAAGGTGAAGCGGCTCTTTCCCGACTTTACCGTCACTCGCTCCCCCTCGAGCGACACTGTGACTGTCGCGCCTTCGGGCAACGCTCGAACGATATCCAAGAGTTTTCGGCCTGGCAGCGTGATCTCGCCGCCCTGCTGCAACGTGACCTGCGCCTTGGCGACCAGTTCTACTTCCAGATCCGTCGCGGTTATTGCCAGCTCCCCGCCGCGGCCGGCCACCAAAACGTTCGCCAAGATCGGCATAGTCTGGCGTCGCTCAACCACGCCAATCACAGCCTGCAGCGGAGCGAGAATGGCTTCCCGTACGGCACTGAACTTCATCGGACCACCTGTGGACTCTTAAATTAATTAATGAATTAGATATCTAAGATTAAGAATTTATGATTATTACTGAGTCGCCCTTCCACTGTGGAAAAGCCATTTTTTATCATGATAATCATCTGCTTGAGCATTGGCAAAGTAGGCTTGAAACATCACTTCTATCTGTCACAAATCTGTTCAACGCCTGTGGATAACATTCATCCTCACACGGCACACATCTTATCCACAGTCAGCCGGCCAGGGTTCTCAACAGGTTTGAATGATCTTCGTTTGTCCGCGTGTGCGATTCTCGCAGCTCCTTGATCACACGGCATGCGTGCATGACCGTTGTATGGTCGCGGCCACCGAATGCATCGCCGATTTCCGGAAGACTATGGCTGGTCAATTCCTTGGCCAGCGCCATCGCCATCTGACGCGGTCGCGCAATGGAGCGGCTGCGGCGTTTCGACAACAAATCGGCCATGCGGATCTTGTAGTACTCGGCAACGGTTTTCTGAATGTTTTCGATCGTTACCAGGCGATCCTGAAGTGCCAACAGGTCACGCAGGGCTTCTTTCGCGAATTCCATCGTGATCGCGCGACCGGTGAATTGTGACGTCGCTACGACCCGGCGTAACGCCCCTTCGAGTTCGCGCACGTTGGAGCGGATACGCTTGGCGATGAAGAACGCGACTTCCTCGGGCAAGGCGACTCGGCTGACTGCGGCCTTGCTCATCAGAATCGCCACGCAGGTTTCCAATTCCGGCGGCTCGATGGCTACCGTCAATCCCCAGCCGAAGCGGGATTTCAAGCGTTCCTCGAGGCCATCCACTTCCTTCGGATAACGATCACAAGTCAGGATAATCTGTTGCTGGCCTTCCAACAGCGCGTTGAAGGTGTGAAAGAACTCTTCCTGCGAACGGTCTTTGCCGGCAAAGAACTGAATATCATCGATCAACAACGCATCGAGTGAACGATAGGCCGTTTTGAAATCGTTGATCGTGTTGTGCTGCAACGCTTTCACCATGTCCCCGACAAAGCGTTCCGAATGCACGTAAGCGATGCGTGCCCGATCGTTGCGGGTTCGAATCATGTTGCCGACGGCATGCATCAAGTGCGTTTTGCCCAAGCCGACGCCGCCATAGATGAACAATGGGTTGTATGCGCGCCCTGGATTTTCCGCCACTTGAAAGGCCGCTGCGCGGGCGAGCTGGTTGCTCTTACCCTCGACGAAATTGGTGAACGTAAAATCCGGATTGAGCCGGCTGCCCAGCACCGTTGGCGGCTCTTTCGCCGCGCTACGCGTGTTTTGCACACTGACGGAACTGGCGGTCGCGCCTACAGCGGCGCGTGAACCCACTTCGAGAACAATTGACGGTCCAGGCTCGGCGCCCGATGCATCGACGAGTTCGGAGATGCGTCCTGCGACGTTCTCATTGACCCAGTCGACGACGAACCGATTCGGGGCGAGCAGGCGCAGCACGCGGCCATCCTCAACCGCCTGCAGCGGCCGGATCCACGTGTTGAACTGCTGCTCCGGCAACTCGGCTTCCAATTGCTTGAGACAGCGATGCCATAACGAACCCTGCACGGTTTCGTACCCCCCGATTCGCGGGTCGTCGAAAGTATCGAAAGAATTTTTCCGCGCCGGTCAACGCGAGCGGGGGGCGAGTCTATACCCATGCGGCGCGGGTTATCCACAGGTCGAGTGAGGTCGCGCGCTTCATCATTCGGCACCGTTGTGCTTGACACTAACGGCCGTGCTGCGTACCCTTCCCGCCCTTCTTTTGACCCACCATGTGCTTGTTTTAGCGCGACTTTCGCGCCGCGAGATCCAGCATGAAGCGCACTTACCAGCCCAGCAAGATTCACCGCGCCCGTACCCACGGCTTCCGCGCGCGCATGGCCACGCGATCAGGACGCGCCGTCCTCGCGCGCCGTCGGGCGAAGGGCCGCAAGCGCCTCACCGTCTGACGCTGTTCAAGCGTTGACCTAAGCACTTGTCAGCAGCCTTACTTGCAAGCACTCGCCCGGCCGTTTACTCCGGCGCAACGTCTTCATAACAAATCGGATTTCGATCGCGTTTATCGTGACGCGAAGCGCTCCGCCGATGCCCTCTTCGCGGTTTTCGTCCGTCCCACCGCCGGCCCCCTCGCGCGACTGGGCCTGTCGATCGCGGCGCGCACGGTCGGCAATGCGGTGGCCCGCAACCGCATCAAGCGGTTGATCCGCGAATCATTCCGGCATCATCAGCATGATCTGCCTGCCGCGGACATCGTGGTCAACGCACGCGCCGGCGCGCGCAACGCGGATAATGCCAGCATCGTACGCAGCCTTGAGCGGCACTGGCAGAACGTGAGCAAACAATGCGCCTCGTCCTGAAATTCCTGATTCGCGTTTATCGCTACGCGTTGAGCCCGTTGCTGGGCCAGAACTGCCGGTTCTATCCGAGCTGTTCGAGTTACGCCGAAGAAGCCATCGAGCGGCACGGCGCCGTGCGAGGATGCTGCCTCGCTGCACGCCGCATCGCGCGCTGCCATCCGTGGCATCCCGGCGGTTTCGATCCTGTTCCCACTGCCGCGCCGACTACCCGCTGGACTAAGTTCTTTCATGGATAACCAACGTATTTTCGTGTGGGCCGCGCTGGGCCTGGTGCTCTGGCTGAACTACATCACGTGGCAGCGCGATTACGCGCCGCCGCCGTTACCGGTCGCGCAGCAACCCACGCCTGGGAATGCGAATTCGCCGCAAGTCGACCGCTCCACCGAGACGTTGCCGCAACTTCCCTCGGACACGAAAGATCCCAGCAGCCTGCCGGCAGCGGCCCATACGGAAACGACACCCGCCGCGGCACACGATGCCGTCGCGACAATTCACGTCGTCACGGATGTTCTCGACTTGGACATCAGCACGCGCGGCGGCGATTTGTTGCGTGCCGACCTGCTCAAGTATCCGAAGGTGAAGAATGAACCCGCGCCGGTGCGGCTCTTCAACACCGGCAGTCCCGGTTTGTTCGTCGCACGTTCGGGCTTGCGCGTTGCCGACAAGCGCGCCGAACCCACGCACATGGCGATATTCCAGAGCGGCGCCACCGAATATCGACTGAACGCGGGTGACGCGCAGCTCGAAGTGCCGCTGACGTGGACCGATGGTCAGGGCGTGACGGTGACGAAGACGTACATCTTCCATCCCGGTAGTTATCGCATCGATCTGAAGTACGACGTCGATAACAAATCACTGACCGACTGGAAGGGCGCTTCGTATGTGCAGCTCGTGCGTCACTACGAACAGCTCAAGCGCTCGTATTTCAACGTCGAGACGTACGCCTATCGCGGCCCTGCGATTTACGACGGCAAGAAGTACCGCCGCCTCCAAGTCGAAGACAAGGACGACAGCCACTACACGGGCAGCGCATCCGGCGGTTGGATCGCAGCCATGCAACACCATTTCGTGGCAGCCGCGGTTCCACCTACCAACGCGTCGTACGACTACCAGCTGAACGTCGACGCGGACAACGACTTCATTCTTTCGTATCGCGGCCCGCTTGCCACGGTGAATGCAGGCGGCACGCACACGTTCAACGAAACCTTGTTTGTCGGTCCGAAACTGCAGAGCCAGCTTGCCGTCGCCGGACCGAAGCTCGAACTCACCGCCGACTACGGCCGCTACCTTTCGGTCATCGCGCAGCCGCTGTTCTGGCTGCTGGGGAAAGTCCACAGCTTCGTCGGCAATTGGGGCGTGGCGATCATCATCGTCACCTTCCTGATCAAGCTCGCGTTCTACAAGCTCACCGCCGCCAGCGGCCGCTCGATGGCGAAGATGCGCAACCTCAGTCCGCGCATCAAGGCTATCCAGGAGCGCTACAAGGACGATCGTGAGCAGCTCGGCCGGCAGATGATGGATATCTACAAGAAGGAGAAGATCAATCCGCTCGCGGGCTGCCTGCCGATCCTGATTCAGATTCCATTCTTCCTCGCGTTCTACTGGGTGTTGCTGGAAAGCGTGGAAATGCGCCAGGCGCCGTTCTTCGGCTGGATCACCGACATTTCGGCGCGCGATCCATTCTTCATCCTGCCGGTGCTGATGGGCGCGGCGATGTTCATGCAGTACAAGCTGCAGCCCATGCCGACCACCGATCCCATGCAGGCGAAGATATTCCAGTTCATGCCGCTGATCATGGCGGGCACGATGGCTGCGTTCCCGGCCGGCCTGGTGCTCTACTGGTTTACGAACACGCTGCTGTCGATCGCCCAGCAATGGCGCATCAACAAGCTCGTGGCCGCGGAAGGCAAGAAAGCGACGTAGACCTTGCACACCGACGCCGAGACCATTGCCGCCATTGCCACGCCGGCAGGTCGTGGCGGGATCGGCGTCATCCGGATTTCCGGACCGCGCGTCGCAAGCATCGCGCAACAAATCATCGGTGAGCTTCCCGAGCCCCGGCGCGCCGCCATCCGCATTTTTCGCGACGCCGCGGGCGAAATGCTCGATGGCGGACTCGCGCTTTATTTTCCCGCACCCGCATCGTTCACCGGCGAGGATGTCCTCGAACTGCACGGGCACGGTGGCCCAGTCATTCTCGATCTGCTGCTGGCGCGCATCCTCGCGCTGGGCGCACGACTGGCGCAGCCCGGTGAATTCAGCCGCCGCGCTTTTCTCAACGACAAACTCGATCTCACCCAAGCCGAAGCCATCGCCGATCTGATCGACAGCAGTTCCGAGCAGGCGGCGCGCGCCGCGTTGCGTTCGCTGCAGGGAGCGTTCTCCGCGGCCGTGCACGCACTTACTCAGGCTGTAACGGAAACGCGGATGTACGTCGAAGCGGCCATCGACTTTCCCGAGGAGGAAGTCGATTTCCTCGCCGATACCGAACTGCGCGCTCGCCTCGATGGCACGCTCGAATTGTGTGCGCAGATCACTGCTACCGCACGCCAAGGTGCACTGCTGCGCGAGGGAATGACGGTCGTAATCGCCGGTCAACCCAATGCGGGCAAATCAAGTCTGCTCAATCGACTTGCCGGTTACGACGCCGCCATCGTCACCGACATTCCCGGCACGACGCGCGATGTGCTGCGCGAGCGCATCCACATCGATGGCATGCCGCTGCACATCGCCGACACAGCGGGATTGCGTGATGACGCCGGTGTCGTCGAAGCCGAAGGCATTCGTCGCGCGCGAATCGAGATGGAGCGCGCGGACCGTATTCTTTACGTGATCGATGCGACGCGTCAGCTCGACACGGAAGCGATTGAGCGCGAAACTCAGTCCTTGCCGCCCTCCGTCGCCGTCACTTGGATCTTCAACAAGATTGACCTGGCGGGCGCGCAGTCCGAAGTGCGTGATACGCAACCGCCGCGTGTATATCTATCAGCAACCACAGCCGACGGCATCGACTTGCTGCGCGAACATCTCAAGGCTTGCATGGGTTACCAAGCAGCGGACGTGGGCACGTTCTCCGCCCGCCGCCGGCATTTGGACGCGCTCGCCCGCACCCAATCCCATCTCCAGGAAGCCGCTCGCCAGCTAGTCGAACGCCGCGCCGGTGAACTCATGGCCGAGGAATTACGCCGCGCCCAGCAGTGCCTGGCCGAAATCACCGGCGAATTCACCTCGGACGATTTGCTCGGCCGGATATTTTCCAGCTTTTGCATTGGAAAGTAGTTCGAGTCCCGGACCTCCAGCCCGCTGCTGCTTCAGGAAACCTTTCGAACATTCGCGAGATTCCTACTTTGTCATCCCCGCGCCGGCAAGCGTTCGCACCTTCACAGCTTGGCGCGCCATGCGGTATCGTTCGCACAGCGTGACTACAACACCTCGAAGGAAAGTTCATTCGGATCGTTTCAACGGGTGCTCGTTTCGGCCTTGGAGTGATGACCGGCAAAGCCTACGTCGATTCCAAGGTCCGTTACATCGACTTGAAGGGTGGCGAAGTTTGGGGAGAGCAGCCGTACAACACGAAGTCCACTGCCTGGGAAGGCATGTTTTCCGCGATGACGGCCAAGCAGGTTGAAGCAATCTGCAAGGCAATGGTCGATACGACGCTGGGACGCTGAGGTTGTTGCGGCAACCGTGCGACGTCCGCCGTCGATCACTACGCTCGACAACCGATACTTGATAGAGGGCGGGAATCCATCCGAATCAGCAAGATGGTTCCCGCCTAGGCCGGGATGACGATCCCCCTCCGACAATCCGACACGGCTGCCATGTTCGTCACGCGAAGTTTCCACCCTCCGCCACATGCCGCCGCGGCGCTGCGAATCGTGTTCGGCGACGCCATCGATTCGGTCCGGGTGATCGAACGCTCCTTCTACGCGCGCATGCACATGGGCGCACGCGCCACCACGCGACGCGGCTGCATCATGCTGCGCGGCGACGCAAAGGATTTCTGGCGCGATCCCGAGCTCATACTGCACGAGTACTTTCACGTGTTGCGGCAATGGCAGCCGCGGCGCTTGACGTTGGTGCGCTACCTGGCCGAATGGATCCGGCACGGGTACTGGAACAATGCGTTCGAGATCGAGGCCCGCGATTTCGCGGCGAGGCATTGCGCCTGGTTCAGCGCCGAACTTGGGCAGCACCTGCCCCAATGAACAGTGCGCCATTGTGGCGACGGCTGCTACGATGCAGCACACCGATCGACGCTCGAAAAACCCTGGAGAATGACTCATGAAACTGCAGAAGAATTCCGGGCTGCGCGGCGCAGTACTCGCCTGCTCGATCGCTGCGGCGCTGCCGCTGGCGCATGCCGACGTCACGGTGCAGGAGAGCATGTCCATCAGCGGCGCCGGGATGATGAAGCTGGCCAACATGACGGGCACTACGACCACGACGGTCGCCGGCCAGCGCGCCCGCACCGATACGCAGGTGCAGTTCGAATCGGGGATGATGCGTGCGTTGACGCGCGGTGGCGGCGAAACCAGCGAAATCGTGCGCCTGGACCAGGACAAGATCTACGAACTCAACAACAAGAAAAAGACCTACACGGAAACCACATTCGCCGAGCGGCGCGCGCAGATGCAGCAGACCATGCAGAAAATGCAGGAATCGCAGGCCTCGCAGCAGCAGGCCACCTCGGGTGTGGACGAGTCGGAATGCGAATGGGCCGATCCCAAGGCCGAGGTGAGGAAGGGCGGCGAGAAAGCGTCGATCGCCGGCTACACGGCCGAGCGCGTCACCATCACCGCGACCCAGGCATGCAAGAACAAAAAAACCGGTGAGGTATGCGAGTTCGGTTTGACGCTGGACCAGTGGCTCGCAGCGGGCGTCGATGCCGCCGATGAACGATTGGCCTATCAGCGCGCCTACGCCGAGAAGCTCGGCCTCACGGCCGCGGCGTCGAAGGACTTTGCCGAACGCGCGCAGAGCATGTTCGGACGCTACAAAGGCATATGGACGGAAGTGGCTGCCAAGATGAAGGACGTCAAAGGCTATCCCGTGAAATCGAGCTTCGCGCTCGGGGTGGGCGGCCCACAATGCCAGAGCACGCAGCAGACCCAGCAGGCCGGCGGGCCCGCTGCGTCGCCGAGCATTGGCGGAGCATTGGGTGGCGCGCTGGGCGGCTTGTTCAACAAGAAAAAGGAACAGCCGCAGGCAGCGCCCACGACGCCGCCACCCGCGGCGCCGAACGGCTTGATGTCGTTGATGACGGTCAGCACGGAGCTCGTCTCGATCAACAAGGGCGCAGCCAGCGCGCAGGCATTCGACGTTCCCGCCGGTTACAAGAAGACCACCGACTGACGCGGCGGCCCGCGCGGAATGCCGGTCGGTGCAGGTCTTGCGCGCGCTATCATCGCCACCCAGGCAGAGATGCGAAGACGGCGCGTAGATGATCGAAATTGACGGTTCACAAGGCGAAGGCGGCGGACAGATACTGCGTTCGGCACTCGCGCTGTCCGTTTGCACCCAGCAGCCGTTTCGCATCGTCAGTATTCGCGCGAACCGCGATATGCCTGGATTGCTGCGGCAGCATCTGACCGCGGTGAATGCGGCGGCGGATATCTCCAACGCCGAAGTCACCGGCGCCGAGCTGCGCTCCGCAACGCTCACCTTTCGGCCATCGCGATTGAAGGCGGGCGAGTATTCGTTTTCCATCGGCACCGCGGGCAGCTGCACGCTCGTCCTGCAAACTGTGCTGCCGCCATTGTTGACCGCGGATGCACCGAGCGTGGTGAAGATCACCGGCGGCACACATAACAGCGGCGCGCCGCCGTTCGATTTCCTGCAGCGCGCGTTCATGCCGCAGCTTGAGCGGATGGGGCCGAAGGTGCAGCTCAGCCTGGGGAGCTACGGATTTGCGCCGCGCGGCGGCGGTGCGATTCGCGCCGACATTCAACCTGTCGCCAAGCTCAAGCCGTTGCACCTGCATGATCGCGGCCCACGCGCGACTGGATTCGCCGAAGCTTATGTGGCCGCGCTGCCGTTGCACGTGGCGCAACGCGAACTAAGCGTCGTCGGCAAGGCGTTGAATTGGAGTACGGATCACCTGCATGTGCGCAGCCTGCCGAATGACGTCGGTCCGGGCAACACGTTGAGCATCACCATCGCGCATGAACTCGTGACCGAAGTGTTCACTGGATTCGGCGAACGCAGCGTGCGCGCGGAGTCCGTCGCCGATCTGCCCACCCGCCAGGCTCGCGCCTATCTTGATGCCGATGCGCCGGTGGGTGAGTACCTCGCCGATCAGCTTCTGCTGCCGATGGCGCTTGCCGGCAGCGGTTCGTTCACGACCACTGCAGTGACCGAGCATCTGCGTACCAACGCGCTCGTGATCGAAAGGTTCACCGGACGCCGCATTCGTTGCGAGCCAGCCGGCGCGGAATTCCGTGTCGATGTGATCTGAGGCGGTCCAACCGATGTCGTCCATTCTGCTGCTGGTTATCTGTCTCGTGCTCGGCTGGATAGTCGCGCGCGTCGCGACGATTCCCGCCAACCTGCCCCAGAGCCTCAACTGGTGGGTACTGAACATCGCGTTCTCGGCGCTGGTACTGCAGTTGATTCCCAAGCTTACGTTCGACTGGCATCTGTGGTTTCTGAGCGTGTCCATGTGGCTTGTGTTCCTGGGCTCGTGGGGTTTTTTCGCGCTGCTCGGACGCTGGCTGCATTGGCCGCGCGCGCGGGTCGGCGCGCTGACGCTCGTGGGCGGACTGAGTAATGCGTCCTTCATCGGCTTTCCGTTGGTCGAAGCCTTGCGCGGCGAAGAAGGATTGAAGCTTGCGGTGGTGGCCGATCAAACCGGCGCGTTCATTGCCATGGCTGTGGGCGGAACGATCGTCGCCGCGCTGTACTCGGGTACACGCGTGCAGCCGTCCGCGATTGCCAGAAAGGTGCTGCTGTTTCCGCCCTTCGTCTGTTTGTTCGTCGGCATTCTCGTAGGCGTGCTTGGCGGTTGGCCGGCCACCATCGAGCCGATACTCGTGCGCATTGGCGCGACGCTGGTGCCCATCGCACTTTTCTCTGTCGGGCTGCAATTTCGCCTGCGCTTTGAAGCCACCCAGGCGTCCGCGATCGCACTGGGTCTGCTGTGGAAGTTGATTCTGGCGCCAGTGCTTGTCTACTCCATCGGAGCAGCCATCGGCATCGGTGGCTTGGTTCTCACGGTGGCCGTGTTGCAGTCCGCGATGGCCCCGATGGTTTCGGCCGCCATTCTTGCCGACCAGAACAACCTCGAACCGTCACTCGCGAACATGGTGCTTGGCTTCGGCATTCTGATCGCCTTCGCCACGGTGCCGATCGCCAACAGCCTCCTGTAGACCGCGCATTTCTCGATGAACTGGCCACATATTCGTGGCCACTCGCGCAGTTGCCGCGAGTAACGTGAGTCCCGGTCTCATCCGCGCAGCAACAAGGAGGTTTCCATGAGTCGTCACCCACAGTCCCGTCTGCAAACCCGCCGCCAACAGGTCGGCCAGGGAATGAGCGAATACATCATCATCACCGCGCTGGTCGCCGTTGCCGGCATCGGCCTGTTCGCCGCATTCGGCGATACGCTGCAAAGCCAGATGGCAAGCATGAGCATGGAGATGTCGGGCCAATCCGGCAGCACCGATATCCAGGCCGCGCAGACATCCGCCGGCACCGCGCAAAGTCGTGCGGCGCAAGCGGACAGCCTCTCCAACTACAACCAGCAGACCAACGCCGGCGGCGGTGCGGGCGCTGGAAATCCTTGAGAGGTATTGCGTCGGGCGGGGCGGCGGCGCCTGCGCCCGATGCACGGCACGCCATGAACAAACTACTTCATCCCATTCGCACGCGCGATTTCTGCGTTGCCCATCAGCATGGACAGATAGCGCCCGTCGCGCTATTCGGCATTCTCATCGCGAGCGCCGTGCTCGTCATGATGTACAACCTCGGCCAGAAGGTCACCGAGAGGTCGCAGGTTGCGAATGCCGCGGATGCCGCCGCGTACAGCGCGGCAGTATGGACGGCGCGGCACTTGAACTTCATGGCGTACACGAACCGCGCGATGATCGCGAACCACGCGGCTGTCGGGCACTTCGTTTCCTACGTTAGCTGGATCCGCTACATCGACGATTCCGTCGACTACATCGACCGCATGACGCAGTTCATTCCTTACGTAGGTCAGTACGTCGATCTCGTTCAGCAGATTGTCGGTCAAGTGCGCGATGTTACCGAGCAGGAAGCGAAGATCGTCGTGCCGGCCATCGACAGCTGGAACGCCAATTTCCGTGCCGCGCAGGTAGAGGCGCAGGCATCGCTGGCGCTGGACCATCTGCAGGATTTGATGCAGCAGACCGCGCAAGCTTACGACTCGGAAATACGCGTCAATGATCGCGACGAACTTGACCGCATGCCTGACGAGTTGCGTGCCATCATCGAAATGCAATTGCTTGGACAACTGGCTTCAATTCCGACATTCGTGCAGAGATATTCGGCCGGCGGCGATCGGGGTACCTTGCGCGAGCTCGTCACCGCAACATTGAGCACCGACAGCGACATGCAGCGCTGGATTTCTGGTGAGCGCGGCTGGCGTGAAAACCTGTTGGCCGTGCAGATTCGCAAGCAGGGGAATACCGCTTCGTCGCAATCCGCTGCGGGTGCCGACTGGCGCGCTGCGGACCAATTGCAGTATCGCACCCGAAGCCTGTTCGGCTGGCGCAGCTGGCGGCGCATCGGTACACGCGTCAGTACCGCGAGCGCGACCGAGTTCGATTCGAACTACAGCGGCGTACCTGCGTACTACAACGTCTCCGGAGATCCCGGGGACCGCTCATTGCGGATCGCGGCCATTGCAACCAAGCGACAATCCCGAGTCGCCACCGCGAGCCTGTTGGGCATGCGCGCGAGCCAACAGCCCTTATCCGTCGCCGCACTGGCGCGCGTTGAGTTTCGTCGACCAGCGGGCAGTGCGTTCGCCGCGCTACCACCGAATCGGCGCGAGTACGCCAATTTGTTCAACCCATTTTGGGAAGCACGACTCGCGCCGCTGGAATCCACGCTGGGCACAGACCATGAATAACCGTGGTCGCATCAACGGCAACGCAATGATAGAAACAGTCGTTGCGCTGCTGGCGTTGACACCGTTCATTGCGGGCGTTGCGGTGTTGGGCAAGCAACTCGACGTGAAGCAGAAGACATACGACGCCGCGCGATATTCGGTGTGGGAACGCACGGTGTGGCGCAGCGACGGTGTGAGCAATCGCAAGCACGACGCAGACATTTCATTGGAGGCTCGCGACCGAATACTCGGCGACCCGCGTGCGCCTTTGACATCGGCCGAAAACCTGCGCGCCGCAGGCATCACCGAAAACCTGTTGTGGCGCGACGCCAAACGGCAGCGGCTGCTCGACTACAACGACAATGGCGCGGCGTTCGATATCGAGGCGAGGGAGCGCCGAGCTCCCGTGGAAGTGGGCTATGGGCTAGTTCCCGGCATTGCTCACGGCGATGGCGTGCTCGGTGCGGTGGAGCAAGCGCTGCAGCTCGACAATCTCAATCTAAGTAGATACTCGTTCGCGCAAAGTGTTGCCTCCGTCGGCCTGCGGCCGCTGTGGCGGAAGGCAGAGCGAGTGGTACACAACGCCGGTAGTGCAGTGCTCAGCGACACCTGGTCTGCGCGCGACGAGAACACGCTGCGTCGTCGTGTCGACGACCTTACGACCAACGAACTGCTTGGCGATCTCGAATTACCGGCTCGTCCGCTTGGCATGCAGGCGCCCGAAAAAGGCAAACCCCTCTACGGCGAAGGCCAGTTCGGCTGGAGCCCGGATCTGCGCCCGCGATCCAACACGTTGCCGGCCGCCTATGTAGCGAGGCCGGCGCAATGACTACTCGGCAGGCCCGCCTCATTGCCGTGATCGTGCTGCTTGGCTGCGCCTGTTCCGCCAATGCCGGAGCCGTCGCGCGACTGACGGCATCGTTGCCGGACATTGGCCCGCCGCCGCAAGGCGAAGTGCGATGGGTGGTTCGGAGCATGCGTATGAACGGCGTACCAATGACGCTGAAGACGATTCGCTCGCACCTGCAACCCCAGGAACTGTTCGAGCACTACGAAGCTCAGCTGCGAGTCCGCGACCACATGGAAACTCGTCGTACGGTGCGCGGTGAGTGGCATGTACTGGCGATCAAATCACGCCACCACTACACCACCATCCAGGTGCGCCCTTCTGTCGCAGGAAGTGAAGGGACCATCACCGTTTCCGCCATCCCCAGCGCCGCGAAGTTCGCCACGGAATTTCCAAGGCCGCTGACAACCAGACTGCTGAGCTTGCAGGAGTATGACGATGCGGGCGTGGAGGCAGAGCATATCGGTCTGTCCAGCCTGCGCGCGGTGCCGGTCGAAACACAGGCGTTTCTGACCGAGCTGACTCGCGCCGGCTGGCACGCGACCCAGCGCACGGCAACGCGGGGCGCGGTGATCGAAGCACAACGCGGCGCACAGCAGGCATTCGTGACGTTGCAGACGGATAGTACACAGCCATCGATCACGACCATCGTCGTCGTGTGGAAAAAATCATGAAGCACGAGCGAGTGCGAGACCTTTTGCGCCAGCAAGGTTGGGGAACCAGCGAGTACCTCGCCGTCCTGCTCGGCTTGATGGCGGTATGGAAAGGAGCCCAGCTCGTACTTGCACTCGTGCAGCGGCACCACGACGAATTCTCATGGGTGTTGATGCTGCCGCTATAGAGGCGGCTTAGCCGGAGCAGTTCAAGGATCGAAACGCGCAAGCGCGCTCAAGGAGGAGCGGATATGAAAGGCAGTATGGTCACTGTGCTGATGATGGCAGGCGCGCTGGGCGCCGCTGCGGCCGCAGCCTATTTCGCCAACGGCTACATCGACAAGACGGTAAGCGCGCACCGGGCGGAAATCGATTCTCAGTACAAGCCGGTGCGCGTCATTGTCGCGAACACGGACTTGCGTGCCGGAACTTTCCTCTCCAGTCAGACTGTGGCGATTCGGGAAATGCCCCGGGCGTTTCTGCATTCGGACGCCGTGCTCGCGGAGGGCTGGCAGAGCATCGCCAGTCGCGTCGTCGCTCATGCATTGAAGAGCGGTGAGCCTGTGTTGAGGTCGCATCTCGCACAGGACGTGAGGGCGGGATTCTCCTCGCAGCTCGCGCAAGGAGCGCGCGCGCTGACGTTTCCCGTCGACGATCAATCGTCCATTGCCGGCATGCTTGCGCCCGGCGATCACATCGACCTCTTCTTCACTACCACAGCCGGCAATGAAAGCGTCACGCTGCCGCTACTGGTCAACGTGCCGGTCATCGCGACAGGTGTCCGTACCGCGACCAATGCCGCGTATCTCGACGAAAAGCGGTACGGCAGTCAATACAACACGGTCACTGTGAGCGTTACGCCAGATGAAGCGGCGAAGATAACGCTCGCTCAGGATGCCGGAAAGATAACGATAGCGCTGCGCCAGCCGCACGACACCAACCTCGTTCGCATAGCACGAGTGACGAAGCGAACGTTGCTGGAAGGTGAGCGACTTATCAAGTCAGCGCCACGGCGCACGCGCACCGAAATCATTCTCGGCGGAATCACGCAATGAAGCGCTGGACCGCCCGCACTCTATTCGTGTTGCCGCGCGCATGCGCGGCCCTGCTAGCGTCTCTCGCGCTGTTCGTCACTGCGGAATCGATCGAAGCAGCGGAGCCGACTGTGGATGCGGCGCCTGTGAGCGTTCTGTCGCTGCTCACCGGCCAAAGCCTGCTGATGCGCTACCCCGGTGTAAAGCGCGTGTCGGCCAGCGATGGCGCCATCGTCGACGTCAAGGTCTTCGAAGACACGCAAGAAATCCTGGTGTTGGGCAAGAAGGAAGGCATCACCGACTTGCGGATCTGGAGCCGCGATAACGCGACCGTCGCCTACCTGATCAAAGTGCTTGGCACCGCGGAACCGGTGCCTGTCGTGACGCCCTCGCTGCAAGCGCGACCGACGATTCTCATCAAAGCCAAGTTGATCGAAGTGAAGAAGGCAACGCTGCGCGACATCGGCATCGACTGGGCCGACATCGCTACCGGCCCCAAGCTGAATGCACCGGGCAAGTTCGCAACGTTGTCGACCACAATCGATTCGACTATCCACCTGCTGATCAACAATGGCGATGCTCGCCTGCTGGCTGAGCCGACGCTCAGTTGCATCGACGGCGGTCAGGCGGATTTCCTGGTCGGCGGCGAAGTGCCCATTCCTGTCCACAACCAGGATGGCGCGCTGAGCGTCGTGTTCAAGCAGTTCGGCATCATCCTCAACGTAGCGCCGCGCACCAACGCGGCTGGCCTGATTCGCACCAAACTCAATGTAGAAGTGAGTAGCGTCGACAAGGCCATCGAAGTGCTGGGCATACCGGGCTTCGCGACGCGCAAGACGAACACGGAAATGAACGTGCAGTCCGGCGAAACCATGATCGTCGCGGGATTGTTCAGCGCGGAGGACGCCAAGACCGTCGTGAAGCTGCCGGGTGTTGGGCAGGTTCCCGTGCTCGGCGAACTATTCAAGTCACGACAATTTCGCCGCGGCGAAACCGAACTCGTCGTCCTCGTCACGCCGCAAATCATCGCCGTCGCGTCGCCCGAGGTAGCGGCAAGCGTGCAGCAATACGACGAACTGAGAAAGAAGGCCGACACGACGCTGCAACCCAAGTTAACGGACTGACGCACTTACTTCGCAGCGGAATGCACACAAGGAACGTGGCACGCGGATGCGGCAACTCACACCGAAACGTCATCGTGGCGCAGCCATCGTCGAGGCTGTCATCGCGCTACCCATCCTGCTGGCCGTCATCCTTGGCGCCATCCAGTTCGGGCTGATCTATGAAGCCAAGGCGACGCTGAATCACGCCGCGTTGCTTGCGGCGCGCGCCGGTGCAGTCAGCAACGCGCAGCCGGAGGCGATTCGCCGCGGCTTGGCCGGCGGACTGGCGCCGCTCTATTCCCCGCAGTCATCCGTGCAAGGCGTCGCAGGCACTGTCGTGCTCGTCGACGCGGCACTACTCACCGACGCGCGCATTCGAATTCTCAACCCCACGCGCGAGGCATTCGCCGATTTCGGCGAGGACGTAGCCGGCACGAGGGAAATACCCAACGATCGACTGCACGCACGCAGCAGCGCGCCCGGCGCCGCCAGCGGGCTGAACATTCAGGACGCCAATCTCCTGAAGCTCGAGATCACCTACGGCTACGAACTGAAAGTGCCGTTGGTGAACTGGTTCATCTCCCGTGTGCTGCTGGCAACGCACGGCTCGGGAGCGGGAAACCCACTCGACCGGCAGCTGCTGCGTCGCACGCGATTGCCGATCATCGCCGCCGCGACGGTGCGGATGCAAAGCCCGGCGCGACTGAGCGACATGGTCGTGTCGCGCGGCGATCTTCCGGAGCTCGCTCGAATACCTGCGGATGCGCGGCCTCCCGCGCTCGTGTCCGGATCCAGCGATGACGACGGTAGCGAGCAAGGCGAGGGCGCTACGAGCGGTGGGCACGCAGACACCGATAGCAATCTTTCAGATGGCTTCTTCGGCTTTGGCGGCGGCGGCCGCGAATCTGCCGATGATGAAGACGCTTTCGGCGGCGAAGGCGATGACGGTGAGAATGATGATGGTGGAGCAGGTGGCGTCGAAGCACCCGTTGCCGAAGAGCCAGTGCCCTGCACGCCTGCGGACTCTGCACCACAAGAAGCAGACCGGGACGAAAGTGTTCTCGGCCAGATATGGAGCGAACTGAAGAGTCTTGCCGGAACCACCGGCGAGTTCGTTGCGGGTTTCTGGGACGGCATCAAATCGCAGGTGGGCGATCTGGTCGACCTGATCACCCAGCCCATCGAGACCGCAAAAGGTCTGTATCGGTTAGCTCAATCCTTTATCGACGATCCGGTCGCGACGGTGCGCGTCATCGGCGCCGCGCTCGGCAAGGATCTCACGCAACTCGCGTTCTGCGGCGCCTACGACCGCGGCCGTGTGCTCGGCAGCTACATCAGCCCGGCCTTCATGCTGAAGCTGACGACCAAGCTCGCAAAATTTCGAACGCTGGAACGCGCTCTCGATGAACTGAAGAAGGACTTCGGCTGTGCCAGCTTCGCCGCCGGGACGCCGGTCTGGTCGGGCGAAGGCGTCCGAGCAATCGATCAATTGCGCGTGGCGGAGGCAGTCGCATCACGCGATGGCAAGACGTACCGCGATGGCGAACAGCGCATCGAGCGCACCTTCGAGCGCCACGCGCCGAGCTATTACACGCTGCAGACGGAAGCGGAAACCTTTCACGTCACCGAAGAGCACCCATTCTGGGTACAAGGCCGCGGCTGGACGCCGGTGCGCGAGCTGCAACCAGGCGATCCGATCGCAACCGCCACGGGCGACGTCCTGGTTCTACAGGCAATCCCAGTCGAGTCGCCGCTGGAGGTGTTCAACCTCTCGGTCGCACAGACCGAAAGCTACTTCGTCGGCGCAAGCGGCCTGTGGGCCCACAATGCCAACTGCGACATCCCCGCACCCTACCGAGCGCCAAAAAGCCCCAGCGGCTACCGCATCGGCGCGAGCGATGGCGGCAGCGGCCAATGGGTGGAACGCGGCCGCCCCGACAGCGACGCCTATCGCTACCAGCAGCAAGTCACCGGCGCCCCACGCAATGGAACCCGGGTGCCCGAGTACCAAGTGAACGGAGTGGACTTTGACGGCTATGATGCCGAGCGCAACGTGCTTATCGATGCGAAGCACTACACGGAGGTATGTCCGCTGGCCGATTGCAAGCCGGAGGCGTTGAGAGGCGCGATTTCAAGAAAACTCATAAGCGACGCGCGGCGACAGATAGATGCAGCTCGCACGTCTGCCAACTCCGACACTCGTATCGAATGGCACATTGTGAATCGAGAAATGGCGGGAAAAATTGAGGACATCCTCCAGCGAGCATTGCTAGGAGAATACGAGAACGGAATCACCGTGATATTTACACCGGATGTAGTGAACTAAGGGCACGCAAGCAATGACCAGCTCCACAGAGATCGTCCAGATAAAAGGTAGTGTTCTGCACGGCCATCCGCAATCCCTCGGAGAATATACAGCGCTGAGCCACAGGTATCTGGAGCGCTTACACCAAACTCACAATATCTTTCGCCACCTGTCTGTCTTGCTCGGAAGTGAATATCGGACAATTCCGACGAGTCTCTTCGAAGTGGAGAAGATTCTCGCTGACGCCTGCAACGACCACAGTGACCCGCAAGACATCCTCAACGAGAATGAGGCATCTGAACCAAATTCGGCCTCCTTGAATCGCATCGGATTCTCGGTGTGGTATGCCTCTTCTTCAGACGACCCACTACGCTCGCATGTTCTGGTCGAAGATGGTGGGGTTGAGATAATTCTCCAAGGGATTTCGGCATCTGCGGAACCCATTGGGGGCGTGGTTCTGACGTTGCCAGGACATTCAGATGGAGACGTTACTTCGCCTTTAGTAGTGAAGAGGCTGCTACGAGCAACAGCGGAAATTTGGGGTCTCACTGTCCTGGTGGCGAAGTCACCGCGATTCGAAAAAGCCGTGAAAAAGGACGGCGACCTCTACTCCGGCCAATGGCTCCTCTACCTCCCCTTCCCCGACCTCGGCGCCTGCCTGCCCGGTGACATTCACTGGGAGCCTTTTCATAAAGGCATCCTGATCGAAACCACCCCGCACCTGCCCGACGCGAACAATCCCGCCGACGTCGCTGCGGGCAAGCGTGTGCGCGAGGTGCTCGACGAATTCGGATTCGCGTGGCACAGCACGTATGCGATTCACGGCTGGCCGCCCGACGTGGAAGAATCGCGCTACGAAGAGTTCATCACTGGTGCTCCATCAGGCCGCAAGTATCGCGTTCGTTGCATCGACTTCGACGGCTATGACGCCGAGCGCAGGGTGCTGCTCTACGCGAAACTGTTCAGGCGGCTGCGCCGGCAGCCCAAGCAGTGGGGATTGCGAGGCTGGGATGGGCCGGTGATCAATGAAGCCCGGCGGCAAGTGCGGGCGGCGAATGGCGAGCCTATCGAGTGGCACGTCGGGCTCGAAGAGCCGGCCGAGCGCGCACGCACGCTGCTCGCGGAGTACACGGACATTACCGAGACGCAGCTCAGGATCATCCACACACCGTCGCCCGAATCGCTGCGAAGCAAACCCGGAGCGGAGCCACAGCCATGAGCGCCTATGTCGTCGGCAATCTGATCGGGCGGCTGTTGATCTCTTACACGATCGTCTTGTTAGCAATGCTGGTTGCCTCGACGACCGACTGGCGGCGAGCGTTGCGACGCACGCATCGATGGTACGGCGCAGCCGGGGTGATCGCGGTTTTCTCAGTAGGTTTGGCAGTCGCGATGACTTGACGACGCTTCGGCGCATTCCCAAGCAGCCCATTCTCAAGGACGAGAACATGAACACATCAAGGCGATCGATACTTACGACACTTCTGTCGTGCCCTGCCTGGACGTTCGCTGGCGCACAAAGCGCGCCGCTCAAGCGGCCGATGCGCATCCACAAAGTGATAGAACTGGGGTTGGAGATCTGGACCGAGGCGACGCCCGAATGGGATACGCGTCTGGAGCGGATCGATGAGCAATCGAGATTCGTTGCCGAAACGCCCGCGTTGACCTATCCGCCCGCGGGCATGACGTGGGTAAGCAAGCCTCACAGCCTGTTTGCAGAGAACGAAGTCGAATCGGCAGCACGCGGGGCGATAGATCGCATCGCGCACGGCTACGGAGTTCCAGAAAGCTCAGCGATTGAACTTAAGATGGCGCACTACGGCGACCTGACTGGATTCCAGGCTGATTTTTCCGCACCGCGCAGGACAACCCCGGTGGATGTCCGTATATTCCTGGGCCACAAGCCTGGGCGAGCTGCCGTTGTCATGCAGGCGTCCACGCTGCAAGGAAAGCTCCGCCACATCGACGAACACATCCGCCGTTCATGGACGAACGTGCGCTATCTGTAGCAGCCAACGATTGGCCGGCTCGCTCAACGCAAAGGAATGCGTATGCTCGAAATTCAATTCGCCGTTCCTGGACAAGACGTCTACAGCCAACGCTTCGGCGTGGGTAAGTACTCCATCGGCCGTGGCTTGAGCGCGGACATTCGCGTCAGGCATGACTCCGTGGCCAAGCGCCACGCGCTACTAAGCATCGCAGTTGGCAGGATTCTGATGGGCGAGCTGGGCTCGGCGGATTCCGTGCGGCGCAATGGCGTCGTGTTTGCGGGGTTCGTGCCCGTCGTCGAGGGAGACGTCTTCGATATAGGCGAATGCGAATTGCGGATCGTCGCGGGTCCGCTGCGAGCCAATGCGGTCGAGCCGTGCGCGCCGCCGAACTCGCACCTTCCAGCCACCATCGAAGCGCACGAGTCTGGCGGCGAATTGCGGTCGCTGCAGGAGCAATTGCAGAAGCTGGTGTTGCGCGAACTCGATCTGTTTCGACGGACGGCGCTGAACGGTCTCGCCAACGTCGACTTGCGCGCGGAGGCGCGCCAGGCGATCGAGACCATCATTGCTACGGGCGCGATACGGCTTCCCGCTCACATCGACAGGGCCAGGTTCACTGAAGAGATGACGGCGGAGATCATGGGTTATGGACCCATCGAACCGTTCCTGAGTGACGAAGCAATCTCCGAGATCATGGTCAACGGGCCGCACCAGATCTACGTCGAGCGCGCGGGGCGCCTGACGCAAGTGTCCGCCCGCTTCATCAACAACGATTCGTTGATGCGGGTGATAGAGCGCATCGTGAGTCCGCTCGGGCGGCGCATCGATGAGGGCGCACCGATGGTGGATGCACGGTTGCCGGACGGGTCGCGGGTCAACGCCATCATTCCGCCGCTGTCGCTGATTGGGCCGATCCTGACCATCCGCAAGTTCGCGAAGCAGCGTTTTTCCATGGACCGGCTCGTCGCGATGGGCTCGCTGGCGGCATCGATGGCGGCTTTCCTGCAAGTCTGCGTTCGCTATCGCAAGAACATCGTGATTGCGGGCGGCACGGGCTCGGGCAAGACGACATTTCTCAATGCGCTTTCCGAGGCGATCCCGGCCGGCGACCGTATCGTGACGATCGAGGATGCGGCGGAACTGCGACTCCAGCAGCCGCACGTCGTGTCGCTCGAAGCAAGGCCGCCAAACGTGGAAGGTCGCGGCGAGATAGCCATTCGCGACCTGGTGCGTAACGCGCTGCGCATGCGGCCAGACCGGATCATTGTCGGGGAATGCCGGGGTGGCGAAGCGCTCGACATGCTGCAAGCCATGAATACCGGTCACGACGGCTCGATGACGACGGGCCACGCGAACTCCCCGCGCGACCTGTTGTCACGGCTCGAAGTCATGGTGTTGATGGCAGGCATGGACTTGCCGGTGCGCGCCATCCGCGAACAAATCGCGGCGGCGGTGAACATCATCATCCAGCAGACGCGTTGCAGCGATGGGCGCCGGCGCGTGACGTCCATCGTGGAGGTCGACGGCATGGAAGGCGACGTCATTCTCACGCAGCCGCTGTTCGCTTTCAGGCAGCGCGGCATCGGCAGCAGCGGCGAGGTCATTGGCGAATATGTGGGACTTGGCCAGGCGCCGAGTTTTTATGAAGACCTGAGCGAAGCGGGCATCGCGCTCGACCGAAGTATCTTCGGCAGCGCCGCGCTTTGCAGTGGGCTCGCGCCGTGAACGTCTTGCACGAAGCGATAGAGACGCGCACCGCCATCGGTGTCTGCGTCGTCATTGCTACGACATTGGTCTTGCTTGCTGCGCGCCGCGGGGTCGATCGATATCGCGTCAGGTTCGTCGCAAGCGCCGCCGACAGCCTGCGCCGCAACTTCATCGTCGCCAGTCCGCACGCGCTATTCATCATCAGCGTGATGCTTACGCTGGTTCTCGGCCTGTCCGGCTACAGCGTCATGGGGCCGGCAGGCGCCGTCGTTGCAACGGTGATCTCGTTCATGGCTCCGCGCTTGGTCGTTTCATGGTTTGCCGATCGCCGTAGGAAGCAGTTCGTCTATCAACTGCCCGACGCGCTTCTCGCGCTTGCCTCGGCGCTACGGGCCGGATCGAACCTCACCAAGGGGCTGGAGCTGCTGTCCACCCGACAACCTCGCCCATTGCGCCAGGAATTTACGATCGTGCTGGCGGAGTACCGGGTCGGACGCCCCCTGGCCGACGCGCTGGCGGACATGCGCCGGCGGATAGACACCGTCGAGCTGGATTTGATGAACACTGCAATGAGCGTCTCGCGCCGTGTCGGTGGCAACCTGGCCGACACGCTTGAATCGCTCGCGCGGACACTGCATGAAAAAGCTCATATGGAAGGCAAGATCGATGCGCTGACGTCGATGGGCCGCGCGCAAGGATGGGTCGTCGGCCTGCTGCCTGGGTTTATCGGTTTCGTGCTCTATCAGCAGCAGCCCGAACGCATGAGCCTGCTGTTCACGCAATGGTATGGATGGGTGGTCCTGGGCATCGTCGCCGTCATGATGACGATCGCAGCCTGGATGATTCGCAAGATCGTCCGCATTGACGTGTGAGCAGGAAATAACTTCATGGAAGAGTATCTCGCGCCCTCACTCGCCGCCTGCGCCGCGGGCATGCTGCTGCTGTTGCCCTGGGCGCTGCGGCAGGGCTCCGCTGAATCTTCCGATCGCGATGCTGCGTGGCGCGATCACTTGCCGTTGTTGTTGAGAATGATTCGGCCGGTGGTGCGTTGGTACGCGGCGAGCGTCGATGCTTCGCTGGGGGATCACAAACGCGACATTCTCCAGGCGCAACTGAACGCGGCGGGCGCCGCCTACATGATCACTCCCGCGGAATTCATGGTGTTGAGGCGACTCGCATGTCTCGTCGGAGTAGCGGTGGCGCTCTACGTCATTCTGATTCTCGACGTTGTCGACCCTGTCTACTTGGCGGCGGCAGGGAGCGTCGCGCCGTTCGCTTACCTGTATCCGGACATCTGGCTGAGGGATGCGACGCGGAAGCGCCTCGCAAGGTTCTCCAAGGAATTTCCTTTCTTCCTCGACGTGCTGGTATTGGGCATGAAAGCCGGTCTGACATTAACGGCAGCGGTCGAGCATGCGATAGATCACTTGCCCGCAGGCCCGGTAAAGCAGGAGTTTGCGCGCTATCTGCGCGAGACCCGCGCCGGAGTTTCCCGGCGAGCCGCGCTCGATCGTCTGAGCGCGCGCGTCGACCTTCCCGCGCTGACGAACTTCGCCGCCTCGGTGGCGCAGGCTGAAGAAACCGGTGGTTCGCTAGGTGATGTATTGGCCGATCAGGCCCGCCAGCGCCGTCAGGAACGATTCCTGCGGGCTGAGAAGCTTGCCAACCAGGCGCCCGTGAAGATGCTACTGCCGCTGATCGCGCTGCTGTTTCCGGTGACGTTCATCATCATCGGTTTCCCGATCGTCATGCAGCTGATCGATTCGGGCGCCATCGATATGCTCAAGTAATCGTCCATCCCCAGACTCAAGGAGGAGTCATGAAAGTCGTTGAACTGCGAACTGAAGAAGGCAGATCCGTTGCCCGCGCCAGCATGGCGTGGTCATTCAGAACCCGCTGCGTCGGATTGATTCGCCGGCGCAAGCTGGCAGCCGAAGAAGGCCTGCTGCTGATTCCGGGCGGCAGCGTCCATACGCTGGGCATGCGCTTTCCCATCGACGTGGTGTTTCTTGACCGCGCGCTGCGCGTCATTGGCTTGCGTCCTCAGGTGGCTCCCTGGCGATTCGCTCTTGCACCCGCCGGCACGCGCTTTGCTCTGGAGCTGCCGGCTGGAAGAATCGCACAGACGCAGCTTGCCCTTAACGCCGCGCTGTGTGCGTGCTTTGATGATGAAGAAGGCGAGGACGCGCGCGCGACCCGCGTCCAGCCTCGCCTTCGGCCGAGGCTTGCGGCGCGGCGTTCGACGAAGCGCGTCGACAGTGCAGGCAGGCCGCGGCCGCCAACGCCGTGCTTTGCTTTTTCGCTGCGCCTGCCGCTGCAGCCGAGAACTCGAGGGACGCACAGGCATCAAATTGTCGGGCGCGCGCCGCCGGTATTGCCTCCGGGTTCACCGGATGAGCCGGCCTGAGCATATCGATAAGGGCAGGCCGCCCACTGGCATGCGGCGGGTGGGCTTGTCGTTGCGGGCTCCGGCAAGCCTTCCGCTTCCAGAAGAACTTCCCAGATTCGCGTGTCGAGCGCTGCGCAAAGCTTGCGCAGCGTCTTGATACGGATATCGGTGCGACCGCGCTCGATGTCCGAACAATTCGTGCGGTGCTTGCCGACCTTCTTACCCAATTCCGCTTGAGTCAGTCCAAGCGCGACGCGCCGCCGCTTGAGTGCGAGTCCCAGTCGCTGCTTCAAGGTTGTGCCTTCCATGGTCGCGTACCTTACAACGAATAGTCTTATAGAACTACAGGAGCAGTGTTATAGAGCTACAGTACTTGAGTAATGCATACGAAAATATCTGCGCTGCCAGCGTATGTCCGTGCTTGCTCCATCATTCATCTGTGTAGTATAAAAGCACTACACAATCACAGCATGAATGTCCCGCCCGGCTCGCTGCCGTCGCGGTGTCGATGGATACAGTCGATCGCCGAACGATGACGCCTTGGTGGGCGCAACTTCACATAACGCTAGATGCCACGCCTGTCCCTCGCAGAAAAAACCCGCTCCAGAATCGCTTCTCAGCCATGCCGGTGTTAACGTGAAGATCGAAGAGTTCGCAGCAGCTATCATTGTGCTCATTGAAGACGCCGCCGCCGTGCGCAGGGCTTCACGTCGCGATCTGGTCATCGTCGAGGGTGTACTCACGGTGATACTCGATTCGGTGACGGGGGAATTGGCGCAGCGCGAGCAGCAATGCGAACAGCAGCGAGGCAGGAGTCCGTAGTGATCGAAGGTCGGGCCGTTAGCGCAGAGAACCCAGGATGAGTATCGCTGCAACGCTGGCCAAACTACTCGAAGAAGATCGCGCACTGCACGGACCGCAAACGCTTCCCCAACTCACGCCCGATGTATACGCGGACCTGCGTCGGCTGGCGCACTCCGTGATGCGAGGCGAACGAGCCGGCCACACGCTCCAACCCACCGCGGTCGTCAACGAGGCGTTCAGCCGCCTGATCCGATCGCAAATCAATACGATGGATGCGCCGCATTTTTTTCGCCTCGCTGCACAGACGATGCGCCATGTTCTCATCGACTACGCCAAGCAGCGCAATCGCACCAAGCGCGAGACGCCTACCATCGACGAGATGCAACTGCTGACCGACGCGGGCTGGACGAATGGATCGGTGACGCCGCTGGATGTGCTGGACATCGACCGCGCGCTGATCGCCCTGGCCGAAAAGGCGCCGCGTGCAGCCTACTTTCTGGAGTTACGCTATTTCGCGGGTCTCGAGGACGCGGAGATCAGCATCATCTGCGACGTCTCGAAGGCCACCGTCGAAAGGGAATGCCGCTTTGCGCGCGCTTTCCTCAACGCTTTCAGTAAGTCGAACAAGAAGCACGGCGCGGTGCCTGATTCGCGCGATAGCGGTGAGGGGACATGCGAAAAGCCGGTGCCAGCGCAATCCGTATAAAACCGGAGACGGCCGCCTGCATATGCGGCCTGGCTAGACTTCGGCGTCCTTGAGAACTTCCCACACACGTACTTTGAGCGCAGCGCAGATGCGCCCCAATGTTTCGATTCGGATGTTCTTCAAGCCGCGTTCGATGGAGGAATAATAGGTGCGGTGCATCTGCACCTTCTCCGCAAAATCCTCCTGGCTGATTTCACGTGCCTCACGATGCTTCCTGAGGACAAGTCCGATGCGTTGTGGCAGGGGAGTACGTTTCATGGCGTGCACCTTATAAGGTGCACTGTAATAGGACTACAGTGCTATAGATCTACAGGCAAAAACTCGGCCCCGCGACATTGGGGCTCATCAGGCCCGCCCGCGCCGGGTTGCAGGCAGGCGCAATTGGCGATCCCGAGACCCTGCTTTAGAGGCACTCACCTGGGCTAGTCGTCGTCAAAATTGGCGAACCGGCCCGATTCTTTATTCCCAGCCAAGCATTAAGTAATTGATGAATAAGCAAATACGTAGCCAATTCACCTACGCCGATGCATTGGGTTGCGTCATACCAAGTGTGTGATCTATAGTCAAAGCCGTGTGAAATCACACGCCTGAGAGAGAAAGCTTATGCACGCTCAATCGGCCGAGCTGAAAGGTCCGACCCGCAACCGGGACGAGCGAGTGATTCTGGCACGGGCCGTCACTCGGCTTTTCGCGCTTTGGGAGCTGAATTCAGCCGATCAGCTCATGCTGCTGGGCTTGAACGAAAGCAATCGAATTGCCCTGCAACGGTATGCAAAAGGCGAAGCGCTGGCGGCGAATCGCGATCTGCTCGAACGCGTCGGCCACCTGCTTGGCATCCATAAATCGCTCAAGCTGCTCTATCCACACAACCCGGACATCGTCAACGGCTGGATCGCTTCGCCGAACACCACGTTCGACGGCGCCACTCCGGTCGAAGTTGCGCGTCGCTTCGGCTTTCCTGGCCTGGTGATGGTGCGCGGCGTACTCGACCGCCTGCGCGGACACTGATTCGAAGAATGTCGGGAAAGGAATCTCATCACCAGGTCACGCGCGATTCGCAGCGGGACTGGCATCGAAATATCGTCAGCTTGAGACAGAGCGTCGACGTGTTCGCCGATCTCGTCGACGATGTCCGGCACATGGCCGTGCTGATCGAGCACGAGATGGACACCAAGCTCGCCGGCCATGAACCTGCCATCCTTGCGCGGCCGTTCGAGGACGCTGAAATCTATGACGCCATCGCCGCCGCCATCGAATGGCCGTTCGTTCATCCCTGGCGCTCGCGCTTTTCCAATGGTTCGTTCGGTGTCTGGTATGGCGCCGAATCCGTGGAAACCTCAGTGCGCGAGACCGTGTACCACTTCCGCAAGGGCACGCTCGCTTCGGCAGTGGCAGCTCGAAGCCAGATTCCTATCGTGCAGGAACGCCGCGTGCACTTGGTTCGCTGCAAGGGGTTGCTGGTCGACCTGCGTGCGCTGGTGCGCAAGGACAAAAACCTGCTGCATCCGGACGACTACACGACTTGCCAACTCCTTGGCGCAGAGCTGAAGCACGCGAGCATGCCGGGCGTGATCACCATCTCGGCGCGACACGCGCAAGCGGAAGTCGTCGGCGTGTTTACACCTGAAGTGCTCGCCGATCCACGCATGGTCTGTTACCTGACCTACACGCTGTTCGCCGACTCGGGCAAGGTAACGGTCGAGCGCACGCCCGGCACGATCGAATACGAACTGATGCCGTGAACTGAAGCACTGACGCCGCGGCCCGTGCCAGGATGATGCGGATCGGACCTGCGCCGATCCGCATCACTACCGCGAACTTCAGGTCTTCGGTTCTTCGATCTCGACCTTCACGTCGCCTGGATTCGACAGCACCTGCATAACCACGCGGCGATTCTCGGTGCGACCCTCCTCGGTCTTGTTGTCGGCCACCGGTTGCGATTCGCCGTAACCTTTTGCGATGAGCTGCTGCGCGCCGACCCCCTGCGACAATAGATACTCGCGAACCGACTGAGCGCGCTGATTCGACAACTTGAGGTTGTAAGCATCGCTGCCCTTGCTGTCGGTATGGCCCTGCAACTCCACCTGCAAGCGCGGATACTTCTTCAGATCCGCCGCCACATCATCCAGCACCGGCCGCGATTCCGCCGTCAGCCGCGACGAATCGAACTCGAACGTCACGCCCTGCAACGTCGCTGAACCTCGACGCGGGCACCCTTCGGCGTCCACGGCGACACCGCGCGGCGTCCCAGGGCACTTGTCGAGGTTGTCGTACACACCGTCGCCATCCGAATCCTTCGGTGGCGCAGGAGGTGGCGGGGCCGGAGGTGGCGGAGGCGGTTCAACTACAGGCGGAGTGGGTTGCGGGCGCGGATCACCAAACGCGAGCTGAAATCCGAGCATCGCGACGTAGTCGAGATATTTGTCTTGCGGCTCGTTGTCCTTGGGGAACGAATAGCGCGCCTTCACTTCGGGCCGGAAGCTGAACTTCACTGCACCGTCATTCTTCTCGCCCACTTGCAACATCAAGCCCAGTCCGGCTTGAGCCATCGCATGCGTGTGGCCCTCGGCCCCATCTGCATCATTGTGCAGGGCGCCAGCGCCGATGCTTACGAACGGCGAGATCCACGAGTCGCGTGCGAAGATGTGCAACGCGTCAATGGAGTAGGAAGTGAGTTCGAGCTGCGCGCCGGCGGGAAGATCGTACTTGCCTTGCGACAGACCAAGTTCGAGGCTCACGGCCTCACTGAAGTGCTTGCCAATGGCAATGCCGGCAACCCAATCATTGTCGGCGTTGCGGTCATTGTCGGGCCAGCCGTAACCGATCTGGGGGACGACGTAGATATCACCGACAGTCTGCTCGGCGTGAGCCGAGGCTCCTGCCAGGGCCAACGTCAATGCGATGGCGGTAGATAAACGCATATGCAATCCTCGGTAAGAAAGTGCTGTAGCGCTAGACCAACGATGTGGTCGTCATAGCGCATCGGACGGGCTATAACGTGAGCGTTACAGCAACAGTTCCCTACATCGTTGTAAGCAGCGCGTCTCAGTCCCACATCGCGCGCAGTTTTGCGGCGGCATCGACACGCACAGCAGTGCATATTGCCGATTCGACACTACGAAGGGGCTGCGCAGGCCAGCCGGTAACTTCGAATGTCCGCAAAACCTCTTCAGTCATGAATCTGCTGCGTGCGCCGTAGAGGTGCTTGCCGCCAGCACGGCTTTGCTGAGTGATGTAGTACTTCAGCGGCGCAACCAAATGCAGGTCATGCTTGGCGCGAGTCATTGCCACGTACAACAACCGCCGTTCTTCTTCGATCATCGCCGGCTTGCCCGCCGAGTGCTCGTTGGGAAAATTACCGTCGGCGACGTTGAGGACGTATACGGAATCCCATTCCTGGCCTTTCGCCGAATGCACGGTGGAGAGGATTAAATAATCCTCATCCAGATGTGGCGCGCCAGCCAGGTCGCTGCTGGCCTGCGGCGGATCAAGTGTCAGTTCGGTGATGAAGCGTTCGCGGCTGGCGTACTGCGCGGCGATCTTCTCGAGCTGATCGATATCGCCATTGCGCACTGGCGCTGCGTCGTAGATGCGATGCAAGTGCGGCTCGTACCAGCGGCGCACCTGCTCCATCTGGCCGCTCCATTCCTGCACCGCGTTGAGCTTCCGCATCAGCTCCACCAGCGCGGGCCAATCGTCGGCTGCGGCGCCGGGCACGCGATAGCTCGCAAGGGTCTCGAAGGCATGATTGCCGGCTTCGAACACCTTCAGGCAGCGATCGGCATGCGCAGGGCCGAAGCCCGGCAGCAATTGCAGTACCCGGAATCCGGCGAGCCGGTTGCGCGGATTATCGATCCAGCGCAGCAGGGCGAGCACATCCTTGACGTGCGCCGCTTCGAGAAATTTCAGGCCGCCGTACTTCACGTAGGGAATATTGCGGCGGATCAACTCCAACTCCAGCACGTCGCTGTGGTGTGAGCTGCGCATAAGAATGGCTTGCCGCCGTAGGGCAGTGCCCTGCTCGCGTGCCGCCAGCACATGTTCGACGATGTACAAGGCTTGCGCTTGATCGTCCTCGACGCTGACGAGGCGGGGCTTGCGCTGCGATTGCTTCTCCGAGCGCAGCTGCTTCTGGTATTGGCGCGTGCCTTCCAGCATCAGTGTATTGGCGGCGTCCAGAATGGGCTGCACTGAACGATAATTCTGTTCGAGCGTCACGATCTGCGCGGGCGGCGAGAAGCGCGTCGGGAACTCCAGAATGTTCTCCACCGTCGCCGAGCGAAACGAATAGATCGCCTGCGCATCGTCTCCCACTACGCACACACCCGCGCCGTCGGGCTTCATGGCAAGCAGGATCTCCGCCTGCAGCGTATTCGTGTCCTGATACTCGTCGACAAGAAGGTGATCGAAGCGAGCGCCCACGGCGCTCGCAAGTTGCGGCTCCTGCGTCAGCACATGCCAATAGAGCAGCAGGTCGTCATAGTCGAACAGACGCTGCGCCTGTTTGGCCTCCACGTACTTGCGAAAAAGCCGGGTGAGATCCTCCGCCCATTCCTCGCACCAAGGAAACGCGTCCGCCAGCGTCTCGCGCAACGAGTGGCGCGTGTTGACACGGTGTGAATAGATGGCGAGGCAGGTGTCCTTGCGGGGGAATCTCTTCTCCTTGCGCGCCAGCCCCAACTCCTGGCGCAAAAAATCCATGAGGTCCGCCGCATCGCCGCGATCGATCACCGAGAACGCCGGATCGATACCAAGGGCGACGGCATACTCGCGCAACAGCCGATTCGCGACGGAGTGAAACGTGCCGGACCATAACAGCCGCGTCGCGTTGGCGTGGAACGGCGCAGCCTGCGTCGTGTTACGCAATGTTTCGGTGGCGATCAGTTCGGCCCGTCGCAGCATTTCCTGCGCAGCGCGGCGCGTGAAGGTAAGCAGCAGAATGCGTTCCGGCGCAACGCGCTGCAGCAGCAAGTAAGCGACGCGATGCGCCAGCGTATTCGTCTTGCCGGTGCCCGCGCCTGCGATGATGAGTTGCGGTCCAGCCTCGAAACGCTCGGCGTGAACGCAGCCGTGAGTCGCGGCGCGCCGCTGCTCGGCATTGAGCCGGACACCGAAGGTGGAATCGCTGCACGGGTTCAGAAGGGCGTTCATGCCGCCCTATGATGACCGAGTGCTGTATATAAAGACAGCCGCCCATCAAGACGGCTTCAACCAATTCCCCTTCCCCGTGAACGGGGAAGGTAGGGATCGGGGCATCCGAAATTCCGCGACCGGGCGGGCGCTATTCGATCCCTTCGATGATGACGCGAGCCTGGGTTATTGCGCCCAGAGCCGGTCCACCCGCGGCCTTTTCCAATTTCACGATGAAGCTTCGGGCCGGCCGCGAGCTGTTTTCGCTGGGGTCGAACTTCAAGGGAATGAACAGGCTGCGTACGCTCTGGCCGTCGTTGAAACGGGTCAACCTGGAATCCGCCGATTCGTAGTTGATGCCGGCGCGCGCCGTATCGCCGATGGTGGTCCAGGCCACTCGCGCCGCGCCGCGAGTGGATTTGGTACGAGTGACGTTCACGACGGCCATGGCCTGCGCCGATCCCACGTTCACGGTGTCGGCCTCGAATGACACTTCACCGGGAGCGGAAGCAATCGCCGGCGCTTCGGCAGCCACTGGCGTCGCTTCGACTTCAGTGGCGACAGGAAATGCTTGCGCCGGAGCGATGATCTCGGCCTGGGGCTGCGGCTGAACAGCTGGAGTTGTCGCCGCGGGAGTTACGGACTCGGTTGTGTGGCGCGCGGCGCCGAACAGGAACACCGCGGTCAGCAGCGCCGCGACGATGAGAACCGCGATCGTACCGCGGCGAATCCACGGCGAACCTTCGCTCAGGCCGCTGACGTGAAGATTCGTTTGCGGCGGCGCGAGATTCTTCTCGACACGCAACAGCATCTCTTCCGGCACGAAGCCGCTGAATTTTTTTGCATCCTGTTCTGCGGTGAGCGGATCAGACGCAGCAGGTGCCTCAGCTTGAATGTCTCGCTGCGGCGGCTTGATGTCCAGCGTGGGCAGAGTGATCCATTCAACCTCGTCATCGATGGCGGGCGCAGCTGCCAGCGGCCGCTCCACCGGAAGAGGTCGATCCATCGCGACCTCGCGCGCGAAATCCGACGCGAGGAATGCATGCAGAAATTCCTGCGCACTGGCCGGCCGGGCCGCGCGTTCCCATGACAGCGCCTTGGCAATCACTGCGAAATGCCGCGGCCGGATGGTGCGCACATACGGCGGGCGCAGGTTCAGTTGTCGCGCATCGAGCGACGACTTGCGATCGAAAGGATGCGCGCCGCCCGCGAGCAGTTCGTAAGCGAGGCAGCCGAGGCTGAATAGATCATCGCGCGGTTCGACGCCTTTGCCTTCCAGGGTTTCGGGACTCGCGTAGGGTGGCGTCGCCGCAAAGCGCTGCGTCGCCGCATCCCCGACATCCTCGCCAAGATCGGCAGCGGAGCCGAAGTCGAGCAGGCGGATGTTGCCGTCGCTGGTCACGAAAACGTTGCTGGGTTTCAGGTCGCCATGCACGATGCCGTGCTCGTGCGCATAGCTCAGCGCCTCGGTGCATTGCGTGAGAATGCGAAACGCTTCGGCGTCGTCGAGGTCGGTGCGCAGGTGACGATGCAGCGGCTGGCCCTCCAGCAGCTCCATCGTGATGAACCACAGGTCGTCTTCGCAATCCAGGTCGAAGACCCGCACGATGCCGGCATGGGTGAGCCGCTGCATCTGGCGAAACTCGCGCTCCATGCGGAACACGCGCGCATCGTTGCCGCCGCCGGCCGAGCGCAGCACTTTCACTGCGATGCGACCGGCGCCAACGGTGGGAAGCCCGCTCATTTGCTGATGGCCGTGCGCGCGCCGCCGATCCAGGGCGCTGAAGACGGTGGAAGTGCCGCCGGCACCGATGGCTTTCTCGATCAGGTAGCGGCCGCGCAGCACCGTGCCCGGGCCGATCTCGCGAGCTGCGAGCACCGGCTGTTCCGGTTCGACCGGCGTCGGCTCGACGGCTGGTGGTGCAATCGCTTCGGCTGGTTTTTCCGCGGTGTTGGGCGGCGCCGCTTCCGCAGCAACCGGCGCTGACTGCCTCAGCTCCAGCGCGCTGGTGGGCCGATCCTCGGAGTCCAGATCGAATTCTTCGGTTGCGACGTCGCGCGTGTCTTCGGGTTGCGTCAAGGAGAATCCCCTGGGCATCGTCCCTAGTTCGGTGCCCGCGAGCGGCATGGACGCGCCCGGATCCGAGCCGCGTACCAGGTACGGTCGTCGTGAGGAGAGCTGCGAAATTTCGGTAGAGGGCGTCATGGGATTGTTTGCATGCAACCCCTGATTCGCCCACAAGGTTCCCTGCTGGGGCGCGGCATTCAGCGCGCCATGCAGGGGGACACTTATTTCAGCAAATACTTGCCGTACCAATCGACATAACGCTGCATCCGGTCGCGCAGGTAGCTCGGCTTGCGCAAGCCATGGAACTGGTCCGGATAGATGATGAGCTGCGTGTCGACTCCGAGGCTGCGCAGCGCCTGATACATCTGCTCCGAGTTCAGCAAAGGCACGTTGAAGTCGCGCTCGCCGCACAGGAACAGCGTCGGCGTCTTGATACGGTTGGCGTGCAGGAACGGGTAAGAATTACGCAGCCACACGTCGAGGTTGTTCCAGGGCGTGCCCAGTTCCAGTTCATACTCGCGGATATACATGTCCGTGCCGTAGCCGGCGAGCACATTGCCAATGGACGCACCGCTGGTGGCGACCTTGAAGCGCGAGTCTTTGGCAATCACGAAGTTGGTCAGGATGCCGCCGTAGCTCCAACCTCCAAGACCAAGCTTGTCGGGATCGGCCACACCTTTCTGCACAGCGTAGTCCACCGCCGCCAACACATCTTCGGTGTCCTTGTTGCCCCAGTCGGCGAAGATTGCGGTCGTGAATTTGTCGCCGCGTCCCGAACTGCCACGCGGGTTGGCGGCCACCACCACGTAACCTTGTGCGGCGAGCACCTGCCAGTCCGCCATGAATGAGTTGGCGAACTGTGAAACCGGCCCGCCGTGAATGCGCAGAATGGTGGGATAGCGTCGGCCCGACACATAGTCGGGCGGCTTCACGAGCAGGCCGTTGACGCGCGTGCCGTCTTTCGAGGCAAAGGAAATTTCCTCCACCGGCGCCAATTGTCGCGCGCTCAACCATGCATCGTTCTGATGCGACAGCTGCCGCCGCTTGCCGCCTTCCACCGCGAACACTTCTTCCGGCCGGCCGACCGTGGCGTCGAGTACGACGACGCGATTGTTGGCGCCGACGTCGAAGCCGGTGGTTTCGCGGCGGCCCGCAAGCACGCGCTCCATCTTTCCGCTGGTGGCGTTGAAGCGCACCAGGTGCTGATTGAGATCGTCTTCGAACAAGGCGTAGATGGATTTGCCGTCGGCGGACCAGCGCGGCTGTAGCACGTTGCGATCCAGCTCCTTGCCGATCGCGTGCGCTTCGCCGCCTTGCGCGGCCACCACATATAAATAGTGCGGCGTGAAATAGGAAAGCTTGGGATCGCTGCCGGCGACGAAAGCGATTTGCTTGCCGTTCGGACTCCACAGCGGGCCGCTCGACCAGTCGGAATCGCCAACCTCGCCTTCGTACATGGTTACCAGCCGCGGTTCACTACCAGGCTGCGGCGCGATCACGTACAAGCCGAACTGATTGTTGCGATCGGGGTCCGTGCCGCGCTTGCTGGCGAACGCGATCTGCGTGCCGTCGGGCGACCACCTGGCGCTGTACTCGTCGTACGGTCCGGGCGTGAGCGGTTCCGCTTTGCGTGTCGCCACGTCGAATACAAATAAGTGTTGCCGCCGGTTGCCGAGGTAGCCGCTGTAGTCTTCCTTGAAGTAGAAGCGGTCGATAACCACGGGCGGCGGTGTCTTGTCTTCGTCATCCGCATTCGCCACGTTCGGGTCGGCGTCCGCGACGATCAATACGAGGCGCTTGCTGTCGGGCGACCAGTCATAGTCGACGACGCTGCCGTCGAACGTTGTCGCGACCTTCGCTTCGCCGCCTTGTCGGTCCAACAGCCACAACTGCGCCGGTCCGTCCTTGCTGCCACGTGACGACAGGAACGCGAGCAGCTTGCCGTCGGGGCTCCAGCCCGGCGTGTCCTCGCCCTCCGCGGAGTTGGTGAGTTGCAGCGACTGTTTGCCATCCCAATTCGTCATCCACACATGGCTGACGCGCTTGTCTTTCGCGAAGTCTTCAGTGACCACCGAGTACGCGACCCATGCGCCGTCCGGAGAAATCTGTGGATCGCTGACCTGGCGCACGGCGTTGATGTCATCGACGGCGAAGCGCTGCACCGCGACGTCGGCAGCGTTGGCCGATGCGCTCAACGCAATGACGCAAGTGACGAATGCGAGCTGGAGAATGCGCATCGGATGACTCACTTAGTAGCTGTTCACTGCCGACTCTGCGGATGTCGTCGGGCAGGCGGGGATTGCGCGCTAGGGTACAGCGCCGCCCAGGCCCGTACCAATGGCATTGCCGAACTGTCATGTGCGGACACTACGGCGAGGAACCGGCCGCGACGCCGCGCGTTCACTATTCCAGCAGCAGTGCTGGCTTCATTGGGCCGTGTTCGGCGTCATTCGCAGGGGACTTTATGAAATTCCTCGTCTGGATCGGCATGGCGATGGTGGTGTGCTGGGGCATTCTGTGGCTCGGCATCAAGATCGCCGTGGGCGCCGTGCACCTGCTGCTAGTGCTCGGCGTGGTGCTCATCGTATGGGGCTTCGTCAAAGGCAAGTCAGCCGCGTAGCGCCGTGCCGGCATCGAACTGACAACGCGTCGTTCGCATCAGAATCAAATCGGCAGCCATGACATGAAAGGAGTCTCGTCCAAGGACTTTGCAGCCGACGCGGTAGCGCTGGAATTACCGGACTCCGTCCTGCTCGCGCAACGGCACGCACACGCCAACGGGCTCATCTACGTATCGGATGCCGAGCCCGGCATCGCGCGCTTGCGTCGGGGCAAGGCCTTTCACTATCTGCGACCCGATCACCGCCGCATCACCAGCGAGCGCACGCTCGATCGGATTCGCCGCCTTGCGATTCCTCCCGCGTACACCGACGTGTGGATATGCAGGCACGATCGCGGCCACATCCAGGCGACCGGTCGCGACGCGCGCCGCCGCAAGCAATATCGTTATCACCCGGCGTGGCGTGAAACCCGCGACGGCGACAAGTTCTCGCGCATGGTCGAGTTCGGCGCGCGGTTGCCGCAGTTGCGGCGACGGTTGAAGCGCGATCTCGCGCTGCCCGGGCTGCCGAAGAACAAAGTGCTGGCCGTCGTCATCACGCTGCTCGACGACACGCTGATCCGTGTCGGCAACGAAGAATATGCGCGCAGCAATAAATCCTATGGGCTCACGACACTGCGCGATCACCACGTCAAATTCCTGCGTGACGGCCGTGCCTCTTTCTGCTTTCGCGGCAAGAGCGGCAAGCAGCAGGAAATCGTGCTCGACGACCGCCGCCTCGGCAAACTGATCCGGCGCTGCCAGCAGATTCCCGGACAACAGCTGTTTCAATACCTGGACGACGACGGCAAGCGCCAGCCCATCGACTCAGGGCTGGTGAATGACTATCTGCGCGATGCGATGGGCACGAATCGTGAAGAAGGATTCACCGCGAAGGACTTCCGTACCTGGGGCGCTACTGTGCGCGCCATCGCCTTCCTGTCGTGCCAGGAAGCTGAAGAATCCATGAGCGAACGTACTTTCAACAGATGCGTCGCGGCGACCGCGCAAAAGGTCTCCGCAGCGCTGGGCAACACGCCCGCCGTGTGCCGCAAGTCCTATATCAACCCAGTCGTGTTCGCCGCCTGGCGCGCGGGATCGGTGGCGCAGCACGTGCCCCACGGCGCCGTGACTCCGCGCAAGCTGGAAAAACTGGTGCTGGCGCTGCTGCGCGACCAGCCTGCGCCTGCGCCTTCAATAAAGACCACCCGCAAAACCCGTTCGCAACGCCCCGCGTCCACCGTGGTTTGATCTCTCCGCACCGCTCCCGCAAGATGCGCGCGGGCCGGTACCGAGCACCGGCCCGTCAACGCGACGAAACACATAACGCGGGAGCGTTGGACAAATGGCAGCGGAGAAAGAACCTTCTTCGACCGGGGCCACCTGGGGCCTGGCGTTCGTATTTGCGCTGGTGTTCGGCGCCGTCGGCGAAAGCGTGAACAGTGTTCTCGCGGGCGCATTGTACGGAGCGCTGGCGGGACAGGTTCTGTACTTGCGCAGCCGCGCGCGGCGTCTGGATGAGCACATCGGTGCGCTCAGGAAATCGTTGCAGACGCGTCGCGCCGAGACGCCCGGTGATGAGGTTGCCCCGACCGCAGCAGTCCAACCCCAGCCTGTGGTCGCCGCCGCGACAGTTTCGCCAGCGCCGCAACAGCCCGTCGAACCGCGCCCGCCGCCCGCCGCGCAACCAACCGCTGCCACGCAACCAGGGCGGGCGCGTGTCACCCAGCCGCCGCCGCGTCCGCCTTCGCAGTTCGATCGACTCGCCGCGGAGTTCATGGCGTGGTTGAAGCGCGGCAATCCGGTCGCGCGCATCGGCATCGTGATCCTGTTCTTCGGCGCGGTGTTCCTCGCGAAGTACGCCGCCGAAAACAGCCTCTTCCCGATCGAGCTGCGCTTCATCGCCATTGCCCTTGGCGCGTTCGCGCTGCTCATCGTCGGCTGGCGGCTGCGCGACAAGCGCGCGGTGTATGCGCAACTTCTGCAAGGCGGCGGCATCGCCGGGCTGTACCTGACAGTATTTGCCGCGACCAAGTTGTATCAACTACTGCCGTTCGGCCTCGCGCTGGGATTGATGGTCGTCATCGCGGTCGCCGCGGCGATTCTTGCAGTTGCGCAGAACGCCTTGTCACTCGCGGTGATCGGCACGGCAGGCGGTTTTCTCGCGCCGGTGCTGGTATCGACGGGCGGCGGCAATCACATCGCCTTGTTCACGTACTACGCGGTGCTGAACCTCGGCGTGTTCACGGTCGCGTGGTTCCGCACCTGGCGCGTGCTCAATGTGCTGGGGTTCGTGTTCACGTTCACGATCACCGGCTTGTGGCGTGCGACGGGCTATGCAAGCGGCGACTTGCTCAGCGCCGATCTTTTCCTGGGCCTGTTCTTCGCGCTGTACGTCGCGGTCTCCATTCTCAACTGCCTGCGCCAGCCACCGAATCTCAAAGGCTACGTATCCGGATCGTTGGTGTTCGGCCTGCCGGTGGTCGCCTTCACCTTGCACGCCACTTTGGTGGCGAAGATCGAATTCGCGTTGGCGTGGAGCGCGCTCGCGCTGGGAGCTTTCTACTTGGCGCTCGGCTGGACGCTGCTGCGCACCCGGCGTGAATCGTTCCGTTTGCTGGTGGAAGCGTTCGCCGCGCTCGGCGTGATCTTTGCGAGCCTCGCCATTCCGCTCGCCTTCGATACGCATACCACCGCCGCCATGTGGGCGGTCGAAGGCGCGGGCCTGTTGTGGCTGGGTGTACGTCAGAATCGTAAATTGGCGCGTGCGTTCGGCATGCTGTTGCAGGCAGCGGCAGGTGTGGGGTTCCTGCTCGGCCTGTATGCCATGTATGCGACGCATCCAGTCATCAATAGTGGTTTCATGGGTTCGTTGATGTTGGGCGTGTCGGGCTTGTTCAGCGGTTACTGGCTGCATCGCAATCGCGAGCAGCGCGCCAGCTACGAAGAAGGCGCGCCGGTCGTGTTCGCGTTGTGGGGCACGGCATGGTGGCTGTTTGGCGGCCTGCACGAGATCGATCGCTTTGCCGAATTCGCCGTGCTCGGTGGCACGCTGCTGTACGTCGCCGCGACGGCGGGTCTGTTCACCGCTGTCGGGATCAAACTGCGCTGGCCGCTGCTGCAATCGATAGCGTTGTACCTGCCCGCGCTCGCGACTGTCTTCTGCCTTGTCTATTCAGCGGGCGTCGTGCATCCGTTCGCGCAATGGGGCGCGCTCGGCTGGATCGCGTTGTTCGCGGCGAATTACTGGATGCTGTATCTCATTGACACGCAACTCGTCGACACGCAGCGCGCGCAGCCAAACGCATTTGGCGCGAAGGCTTTGCACGCAGGCGCCTACTGGGTGCTCGCGTTGCTGATCGCATGGGAGACGAGCTGGCAGGTCGAGTTCCATGCCGCTGGCGTCTGGCCTGAACTTTCCTGGGGTTTGGCGCCGGCGTTGCTGCTGGCGCTGATCGGGCGCGAGCGCCCTGCCCCGCGCTGGCCGCTGCTGCGATTCATCGATGTGTATCGCGTGCTCGGCGCTGCGCCCTTGGCCATCGCCATGTGCGTCTGGATCGTCGTCATCAACGCGACGAATGCCGGTGATCCGACCTGGCTGCCGTATATCCCGCTGCTCAATCCGCTCGATGTCAGCGTCGCGTTGTGTCTGAGCGCGCTGGCGCTGTGGTGGACCTCCCTCGATGCACAGCAACGCACCGCGCTGTGGCGCCTGGATGATCGCGGACTGATCGCCCTCGCAGCCGCTATCGTGTTCCTGTGGCTCAACGCCGCGCTGATCCGCGCCTTGCATCACAATTGGGGTGCGCCCATCACGCTGCATGGAATCATGCACTCGACGTTCGTGCAGGCGTCGCTGTCGATTTTCTGGGGCGTGCTGGGCTTCATCGCCATGACCGTCGCCGCCAGGAAAAAATGGCGTTACGCCTGGATGGTCGGCGGAGTGCTGATGATCGTCGTCGTTGCGAAACTGTTCCTGGTCGATCTTTCCAGCATCGGCACCATCGCGCGCATCGCGTCGTTCCTGACGGTGGGTGTGCTGCTGCTGGTGACGGGTTATCTGGCGCCGCTGCCGCCGAAAGCGGATGGCGCCGTGGCCGAGGCGGGGAAGGCGTGATGACGCAAGCAACATTCAAGGTGTCTTTAATGAAGCCGAAACTCCACTTCGCCTTGGTCCTGCTTGCGCTTGCACCGGCGACGTTCGCCGCGGCGCCCACGACGAACGATTACGCGCAGGGCATCCGCGTGGATAAGCTGACGGACCGGCCGCTGGTGGAGGCGGCATTGCCCGATGAGCTTTATCGCGGTGTGACGCGCGCCGATCTGGGTGACGTGCGTGTGTTCAACGCCGATGGCCTGGCCGTGCCGCACGCATTCTGCGCCGCGCCGCAAGCCACGGAAGCGACCGTGACGCAGGAAGATCTACCGGTGTTCGAAGTGCAGGGCGCGACACGCGCGCAGCGCGATGGCACCCGCGTCGAAGTGCAGACCGCGAGTGGCACCGCGGTGCGAGTGCAGGAAGGCGATTCGCCCGTGACCGGGGCCGCGACCGAAACGTTGGCGCACGTCATCGATGCTCGCGGCGTCACTGCGCCGCTGCGCTCCATTCAGTTCGAATGGCAGAGTCCGGACGGCGCTTCCGAAGCGCATGTGGGAGTCCAGGCGAGCGAGGATCTCGATCAATGGCAGACCGTCGTCGGCGCAAGCACGCTGCTGAAAGTGTCACAAGGCGACCAGGAATTGCGGCGCCAGACGGTGCCGCTGCCGCAGCGGCAATATAAATATCTGCGCGTCGTGCGCACGGATCGCGGGCCACCGCTGGTCATCGCATCCGTCATCGCCGAGCGTGTGGAACAGCCGCAGCCCATCGAGCCGCTCTGGTTCGCCGCGAATGCCTTGGTTTCCACCGAGAACGGCGTGTTGCTGTTCGACAGCGCGCGGCTCGCACCCGCGACATACGCGCGTCTGGCGCTGCCGCAGGAAAATACTTCGCTGCGAGTGCGCATCGACAGCCGGCCGGACGACAAGGCGCAGTGGCGGCAGCAATGGTCGGGCGAGGTGTATTCCATCGTTGCCGACGGCCAGAGGCGCGTCAGTCCGCCCGCCGAATTTGCGGCGACCCCCGATCGCTACTGGCGCGTCGCGTCCGTGAAAGCCGGCGAGACGTTCAATCCGCAACCCGTCCTCGAATTGGGCTACCGGCCCGCGAATCTGCGCTTTCTCGCGCAAGGCGCCGGGCCGTTCATGCTGGCCTTCGGCAGCCGCCGCGCCGAGCCGGCCATCGCACAGCAATGCGGTGCGTTGCTTGCGGATGTCGACACGCGCGATCTGGCGCAGATGATCGGCGAAGCCTCGTTCGGACCACCGCAATCGTTGGGCGGCGCCGTGGCCTTGAAGGCACTGCCGAAGCAGACCCCGCTGCGGCTGATCGTGCTGTGGGGCGTGCTCATCGTCGGCGTCGCGCTGCTGGTGGCGATGGCGCTGTCGCTGCTGAAACGGGTGAACGTCAAGTAGGCGGTAGGTTGGGCTGAGTCTTCGAAGCCCAACAATCCGGCGCGCCAAGAATGTTGGGCTTCGAATCTCAGCCCAACCTACGCTGACCCTGTTGTCAGGTAGCAATAATTCCGGGAATACTTAGAATGACCGGCCTTTACAGCCGCCAGTACTCCAATGCGCTTCCCGGACCAGTTTGACGTAATCGTCATCGGCGGCGGCCACGCCGGCACCGAGGCCGCCTTGGCGGCCGCGCGGATGGGCGCGCGTACGTTGCTGCTGACACAGAGCATCGAAACGCTTGGGCAGATGAGCTGCAATCCCGCCATCGGCGGCATCGGCAAGGGCCACCTGGTCAAGGAAATCGATGCGCTCGGCGGCGCGATGGCGCGCGCCGCGGATCTCGCCGGCATCCAGTTCCGGACTTTGAATGCGAGCAAAGGCCCCGCGGTACGCGCGACTCGGGCGCAGGCCGACCGCGTGCTGTATCGGCAGGCCATCCGCGCCATGCTGGAAAACCAGCCCAATCTCACGCTGTTCCAGCAGGAAGTTGCCGACCTGATCGTTGCGAACGACCAAGTACACGGCGTCGTGACGCAGACCGGCATAGAGTTTCACGCGCACACAGTCGTGCTCACCGTCGGCACTTTTCTCGGCGGCAAGATTCATGTCGGCCTGACGAACTACCAGGGTGGCCGCGCCGGCGATCCACCGTCGAATCGATTGGCGGAAAAATTGCGTGCGCTGCCGTTCCGCGTCGGCCGGTTGAAGACAGGCACGCCGCCGCGCATCGACGGTCGCAGCATCGACTACACGGGCTTGACCTGCCAGCCCGGCGACGAACCCATGCCGGTGTTCTCGTATCTCGGCCGCCGCGGCGAGCATCCGCGCCAAGTGCCTTGCTACATCACCGCGACGAACGAACGCACGCACGAGATCATCCGCGCGGGCTGCGACCGTTCGCCCATGTTCACCGGCGTGATCGAAGGCGTCGGGCCGCGCTACTGTCCCTCGGTCGAAGACAAGGTGCACCGCTTCGCCGATAAGACGTCGCACCAGATCTTCATCGAGCCAGAAGGCTTGACGACGCACGAGATCTATCCCAACGGCATTTCCACCAGCCTGCCCTTCGACGTGCAGCATGCGCTGGTGCGTTCGATGAAGGGCTTCGAGAACGCGCACATAACGCGTCCCGGCTACGCCATCGAATACGACTACTTCGATCCGCGCGACCTGAGTGCGAGCCTGGAAACCAAGTTCATCGCCGGATTGTTCTTCGCCGGCCAGATCAACGGCACGACGGGTTACGAAGAAGCCGCGGCGCAGGGCATTCTCGCTGGCATCAACGCGGCGTTGCGTGTGCGTGGCCAGGAAGCCTGGACGCCGCGTCGCGACGAAGCATACATCGGCGTCCTCGTCGACGATTTGATCACGCGCGGCACCGCCGAGCCGTATCGCATGTTCACCAGCCGCGCCGAATATCGGCTGCTGCTGCGCGAGGACAACGCTGACCTGCGTCTCACGGCCAAGGGCCGCGAACTGGGATTGGTCGATGATGCGCGCTGGAGTTTTTTCACCACGAAGCGTGCAGCGGTCGCGGCAGAAACGGCGCGGCTCGAAGCTGCGGTGCTGCATCCGCATCAACTGACGCAGGCGCAGGCGAACGCCGTTCTCGGTACGACGCTGCTGCGCGAGGCGCACGCGTTCGATCTGCTGCGCCGGCCCGAAGTTTCCTACTCGGCCTTGGCGGAGCTTGCCGCGATCGGCCGTCCCGATTGGATGGTCGGCGCCGACGCCGACGAGCGGCTGATCGAGCAGGTGACGTTGCAAGTCGAAGTGCAAGCGAAGTACACCGGCTACATCGATCGCCAGCAGACCGAGATCGAACGCCAGCGCCGCCACGAGGAAACGCGCCTGCCGACGGATATCGACTACGCGCAGGTGCGCGGTTTGTCGATCGAAGTACGCCAACGGCTGGGCGAAGCGCGACCTGCCACGATGGGGCAGGCTTCGCGCGTGCCCGGCGTGACGCCCGCGGCGATTTCGCTATTGCTGGTTCACTTGAAGCGGCACTCGGCCGGATCGCGCGCCCAGCTCGCGGGTTGATCTACGTCAGCGCCAGCGCGCAGCGCTCCATGCTGAAGCCGTCATCACGGCTGGCCAGCAAGTTTTTCCTGCTTACGGCGTTGGTTGCGCTGCTGAGCGCCTGCGCGCGCGCTCCCTCCCCGGCTCTCCTCCGCGGAGCGGGGGAGGGTGAGAACGCGGCTGCCGGCGGCCGCATCTTGAATCGCGGCAACGGTCCCGAGCCGGACTCGCTCGATCCACAACGCGCGCGCCAGGATTCTTCGCTGAACATCCTGCGCGACCTGTTCGAGGGGCTGACGTCGCTGGACCGGAATGCGAACGTCATTCCAGCGGCGGCCGAGTCGTGGACCGTGAGCGGCGACGGACTCATCTACACCTTCCATCTGCGCGACGGCTTGCGCTGGTCGAACGGCGATGCACTGACAGCGTCCGATTTCCAGTTCGCGCTGCGCCGCCTCGTCGACGCCGCCACCGCATCCGAGTACGCGCAGCTCGTCTCGCCCATCGCCAATGCAGGCGCAATCACCGCGGGCAAGTTGCCCTCCGAAACGCTCGGCGTCGATGCACCCGATCCGCGCACGCTGGTGATGCGATTGACGGTGCCCGCGCCCTACATCACTGGTTTGCTCGCGCATCCCGCGACCTTTCCCGTGCACCAACCTTCTCTGCGCCAGCTCGGGGAAGGGTTCAACCGGCCGGGCGTGCTGATTTCCAACGGGGCGTTCGTGCTGACCGAATGGACAGTGGGATCGCACGTCGCGGTCCGCAAGAACGCGGCGTACTGGAATGCCGCCAACACGCGCCTCGACGGCGTGCGCTTCTACCATATGCAGGACGCGGGCGCGGAGCTGCGCCGCTTTCGCGCACATGAGCTGCACTACACGTACACCATTCCCGCGCAGAAGTTCGGATGGTTGCGCGACCAGTATCGCGAGCAGCTCCACATCGATCCGCAACTCGGTGTCTATTACTACGGCTTCAATCTCACGCGCGCGCCGTTCAAGGATAAGCCGGGATTGCGGCGCGCATTATCGCTCGTCATCGATCGCGAACGCCTGGCGCGGCAGGTCACGGCGCTTGGCGAAGGGCCGGCGTGCAGTTGGGTGCCTGACGGCACGGGCGCGTACACGCCACAACGATTCGACTTCTGTTCGCGTCCCTACGATCAGCGCGTCGCGGAGGCGCGCGAGCTGTATGCGGCGGCGGGCTACTCCGCGGCGAATCCCTTGAACGTGGAGATCCGCTACAGTTCGGGCGACCTGCACAACAAGATCGCGATCGCCGTCGCGGCGCTGTGGAAGCAGTCGCTGGGCGTGCGTGCGACGTTACGCGGCGAGGAATTCCGCGCGCTCAATCAAGCTATTCGCGCGCGCACTGACGTGCAGGTGTTTCGCGCAAGTTGGATCGGCGACTACAACGACGCATGGTCGTTTCTGCAACTGGGTCAATCGAAGTTCGGCATCAACCTCACCGGCTACTCGAATGAGGAGTTCGATTCGTTGCTGGCTCAGGCCGCCACGGAACCCGACGCGTTGCGCCGCCGCGCGTTGCTGCAGAAAGCAGAGAGCATATTTCTTGCGGACAATGCCGTCATGCCCCTGTACTTCTACGTCAGCAAACACCTTATTTCGGATGAGGTGGGCGGCTTCGGCAATAACGTACTGAATGTCCAGTACAGCAAGGATATGTGGTTGCATTGACCACGGCGCTCGCGTTGCATTGCGATTGCACGCAAAGGAGAATTATGTCGGCAACGAACATTGTTAAGCCGCTGTACCGCCGGTCGCGAAGTTTCCGGTATTCGCGTCGCATTCCGGCGCGCTGCTGCAACGCGCGACGGTACTGTTGGATTAAGTTGTGATCCTTGCATCGTTCGCCAGCGCGGCCGATTGCTAGGCTACGCCACTGATTCGTACCTTACCGAAATGAGCGCCATGATCTGGTTCCTGATCTTCGCAACCACCGTCTTCGCATTGTATTTCTGGCGCCAGTACCGCCAGCAGCAGCGCGAGTTGAACAGTCCTCTCGCCAGCCACCGCTCGGGACATAGCCACATCGGCCAGGTCGTCGTGCTGGAGGTCGGCTTGGAGAACGGTGCGGGTCGTGTTCGCCTTGGCAATCGCGAATGGCCGGTGCGCGGCCCCAATCTTCCGGCCGGCGCGAAAGCTCGCGTCACCGGCGTCGACGGCACCGTGCTGCTGGTGGATCGCGTCGCCGCCTGAGCAACGCAGCGGCGGAAAATTCGGCCGCCGAATCGGAGTATGCTCGCCGCAGTTGGATCTCGACTGCCGCGCCAAGCGTATTCATACCATGTCCGACTTCTACAGCTTTCCAGTCAAAGGCATCGATGGCGTCGCCGACATGCTCGCGCCGTTGCGCGGCAGCGTTGCGCTGGTGGTTAACGTGGCAAGCAAGTGCGGCTACACACCGCAGTACGCGGGTCTGGAGCGCTTGTACCGCGAACTCAAAGGTCAGCGCTTCACCCTGGTGGGTTTTCCATGCAACCAGTTCGGCAGCCAGGAACCGGCTTCCGACAGCGAAATAATGCAGTTCTGCACCACCACCTACAACGTGACGTTTCCGTTGAGCGCGAAGATCGAGGTGAACGGCCCGGGACGACATCCGCTGTACGCGTGGCTCACCGCGCCGGGCAACGGCTTCCCAGGCGACATCCAATGGAACTTCGAGAAATTCCTGATCGGCCGCGACGGCACGCTGCTCGCGCGTTATCCGTCAGGTACGAAACCGGAAGACAACGGCCTGATGCAGGATATTGCAAACGCCCTTTAGAATACGGCTTCAGCCAACTTCCCTAAAGCGCCACGCACCCCTGCTCGCGCATGGCCCGCGCGCCATTGTCATTCCACAATGCTTCGGCCTGCGCCTTCGCCTGCTCGATGAGCTTGGCGTCCTGGCCTTTCTCCAGCATCCCGATGGTTTGTGCGAAAGTCACCGACGCCAGTACGTAAGCGTCGCCGCTGCAGCCGGTTTCGTTCAGTTTGTCGCCGTAGTATTGCCATGCGAGTAGTTGCGGGCGGGGGATGCGGCCGCCCCACGGCATTCGCACCATCGACAGGAATGCACTGGGCTCGCCGTCCCGCGCGGCATCCGTGCCGAAAGCTGCCGCGGTCGCGGCGTCCGCCGGATGGCCGTCGCAGCCCAGCGCCATGCAATTCGCCAGATCGACCTTGGCCTTGGAAAGCGTGCGGCCGGCTTGTTTGAACAGCAGCCGGATCGACGCGACGTTCTCCGTAGTCTCGCCGCGCTGCACGGCAATCAGGCGTGCGGTCGCGAGCGCCTGCATGGCCGGCGCGAAATTCTTGTCGGCGGCCTGCTGCAGCAATGCCATGCGCTGCGCCGGATCGCGTGCGAACTGCGCCAATTCGGTCGCGCTCGCTGGATCGCCTGCCGCAACGCCTTCGCGCAATCGCGCTTCGATGCCACCATAGTCGAAGACAGCCGAGCGACAGCTCTGGCTCGCGCGTTGCTGAAAGGGCTTCTCCGCCGTCAGCACGCCCGCCGCCCGCGGCAGTTTTGCGGCCGGCAGGATCGGCGCGAGATTGGCGAGTTGCACGGCAATCTCTGCGACCTTGGCGGATACGATTCGATTGCACCAGTGCTGGATGCGTACCAGCGCGATCGTAGCGTCACGATTGCCGCCGGCGCTCTGCGTGTTCAACGCCGCGACGGCGGTGTCGATGGATCCTTTGGCGAGCGACTGCAGAACCTCTTCCTTGAGCGTGAGTCCCAGCAGATTGCGCCGGTGCGTGACGTATTGGAGCCGTTCGTAGAATGCAGTTTCGTCGGTGGGTACGACGTCGACTTTCGGCGGCTCCGCGGCGGGCGCCGGCGGCGGAACAGCGGCCGGTTTGGGTGCGTCGATCGCATGGCTGGTGAGTGCGCCAAGCAACAGCAGCATCGCACCTGCAATGCGAGCTGCCTTGCTGGCAGTGAGGCGGGGGTGAGCGTCACGCATGTGACGCGGCCATCAGGGTGCGCTCACGGTTGTTCACCCGGAATCGTCATGTCGTATTCGACCTGGACGTTGCCGTTGAACACCATCTGACCGCTTTGATAGCTCTGCGACGCATCGCCGGCTTCCGCGGCCATCGTCTTGACGCGCATTTGCTGCATGGGGACGGGCACGAAACCGGAACTTGCCGAAATCGTGCGCGCCGCGCCGAGCTTCGCGCCGGCGGCCTTCGCGATTGCGTCGCCGTTCAAGCGCGCGTCTTCCACGGCTTTCGCAAGTGCCTGGCGTTCCAGATCGTGGCGCTTGCTCGAATCCAGGCGCGGATCGCTGACCTGGTTCGCGCCGGCATCGGCGGCTTTTTCCAGGAGCTGGCCGAGCTTGTCGAGATCGCGCAGATCGACTTCGACCTGCCGCGAAACGAAGTAGCCGATCAGGTTGCGCTCGCGCGCCGTGTTATCCCAGTTGTACTCCGGCTGCACGCTGATGCGCGTTGCACGCACGTATTTCTGATCGATCTTCAGGTCGCGCGTGAGCTTGAGCAGCGCTTCGACCGTCTTCGTCACTGCGGCGCGCGCATCTTCGAGCTTCAGTTTGCGGGATTCCACGCCCAGCGTGACGATGGCCTGATCCGGCTCCGCCTGGACTTCGCCCTGGCCCGACACGGACACCGAACGCAAGCGAGGATTCTCGGCGGCGACCGCGCCGAACGAGATGAGCAGCAATGCGCCGAGTAAGGGCAGGGCTGTGTGCTTCATGGCTAAGTCTCCATTGAATCTGGGATCGATTACCCTGGGTCAATCAATTGGGTCAATCAAATTGGATCAATCAACTTGAAACGGCTAACGCGTAAGCGTGCTGGCCAGTGCCTGTATGGCCTGCCGGTCGCCGCGCAGCGCGCCGCCATTACCTTTGACGATGGCTTCCAGCTCCTGGGTTGCCTGCTCGAAATTCTCGTTCACGACGACGTAATCGAATTCCTTCCAGTGCGACATGTCAGCGATGGAATCGCGCAGACGCCGGGCGATCACTTCGTCGCTGTCCGTGCCGCGTCCACGCAGCCGGCGCTCCAGTTCTTCGCGCGACGGCGGCAGAATGAAAATCGTCTGGCATTCGGGCATGGCGCGGCGGATCTGCTGCGCGCCCTGCCAGTCTATCTCCAGCAGAACGTCGTCGCCCGCCGCCAGCAGTTTTTCCACCTGCTCGCGCGAAGTGCCATAAAAATTGTCGAACACCTGCGCGTGTTCCAGGAAAGCGCCCGCGGCGATCATCGCCTGGAAGGCGGGTTTGGCGACGAAGAAATAATCGTGGCCGTGCGTTTCCTTGGGACGCTGCGTGCGCGTCGTATAGGAAATGGAAAACTTCAGCTGCGGCTGGCGCTCGATCAACGCACGCACGAGCGAAGTCTTGCCGGCACCCGACGGCGCCGCGATCACGAACAGATGGCCGCGTTCGCGCTGCACGGCGACGGATTGATCCGCGGCTGCCTCACTCCACATTCTGAACCTGCTCCCGCATCTGCTCGATCATCACCTTCATGTCGACTGCGGCGCGCGTGGTTTCCGCATCCTGCGACTTGGAAGACAGCGTATTCGCCTCGCGGTTCAGCTCCTGCATCAGAAAATCCAGGCGGCGGCCGGCGGGCTCTGTTGAGTCCAGCGCCGAACCGACCTCGAGCAAGTGGCCGGTGAGCCGATCCAGCTCCTCGTCCACGTCCATCTTGTGCGCGTACAGCACCAGTTCCTGCTCCAGCCGCTCGTTGTCGGGTGTGACGCCGAGTTGCGAGATGCGCTCGACGATGCGATCGCGCAGGCGCTGTGACACCTCGGGCAAGCGAGTCTTGACGATCTTCACCTGCGCGCCCATCGACGCGCTGCGGCTCAGCAGCAGTTCGCGGATGCGCTGCCCTTCGCGGGCGCGCGTGTCGTTGAGTTCGGTGAGCGCTTCGCGCAGCACTTCGAGTCCGGCCGACAGCACCGGCTTGGTGTCTATCTCCGCGTCGCGAATCACGCCGGGCCAGCGCAGCAGATCGAGCGGACTCAGGCTCGCAGCGGGATTCGCGCTGGCTTCGCTGCGCGCGCGCACTTCCGCGATCCGGGCGAGCAGTTCATCGAGCAATTGCGTGTCGAGCTGGATCGAACGTTGCGTGCCGGCCGCCGACTTCAGGTACAGATTGGCGTCGACCTTGCCGCGCCGCAGGGCTGCGCCGATGGCCTGGCGCACGTCGTTGTCGAGCGGCTTGAGTTCGTCCGGCAGGCGCAGGGCAATTTCCAGGTAACGGTGATTCACGGTGCGCAGTTCACACACCAGCGTGCCCCACGGGCCCTGGCGTTCACGGCGGGCGAAACCGGTCATGCTGCGGATCATGTGAAGCTTTCTTCCTGCGTCGGGTAGCGATGGCGTCGGGATTAAGGCAAAAGCGGTCTTACGCGGATGTGGGCGCCGATGGTATAAAGCGCCGCGCCTGTCAGCACGCGTAATTGCGTGTCAGTACAAGTCTGAGTGTAACCCGAACTTGCCGTCCAGCCGGAGCCCGCGCTTGCGGATCGAGTATGCAGATTTAAGTCTGATCGGCGACCGAGAGGACAACCAGGATCGAGTCACCGTGGCAGTCAACGAGAAGGCTGCGCTGCTCGTGGTCATCGATGGCATGGGCGGCCACTCCGACGGCAGCCGCGCCGCCGATACGGCGCTGCAAAGCCTGCTGGAATCGTTTCACCGCGCCGGTGCGCCGCTGTTCGATCCCATCGGCTTCATGCATCTCGCGCTGAGCAAGGCGCACGACGAAGTGGCGTCGCTCGGCGCAGGGCAGAGCATCGACGCGCGCCCGCGCGCCACCATCGCGATCTGCCTCGTTCAGGAAGGCGCGAGTTACTGGGCGCACGTGGGCGACAGCCGCGTGTACTGGATTCGCCAAGGCAAGGTGCGGATGCGCACGCGCGACCACAGCCACGTCGAGCTGCTGCTGCGCGAAGGCAAGATCACCGAAGCGGACGTTGCGACGCATCCCATGCGCAACTTTGTCGAATGCTGCCTCGGCGGCGATCCGGCCATTCCGGAAATGACCATCAGCGGCCGGCATGTGCTCGAGCCGGGCGATGTCCTGCTGTTATGCACGGACGGCGTCTGGGCCAACCTGCGCGACGACGACATCGCGGCGTTTTTCCGCAACGATCCGCAGAATCTGCGCGCCTGGCTGGAGGCGCTCGGCCGGCGCGCCGTGCAGGCATCGGCGCCTTTCAGCGATAATTCGACCGCCGCCGTGCTGCGCTGGACCGGCGCGTAGATTTTCCTTCGGCGGGCCGTCCGGTCCGCTTTGTTCCGCAAGAGGTTTCCCATGAAGAGTCGCCCCAGCGGCCGCGCTCCCGACGAGCTGCGACCCATCCGCATCACGCGCGGATTCACCCGCCACGCCGAGGGCTCGGTGCTCGTAGAGTTCGGCGACACGCGCGTGCTGTGCACGGCCAGCGTCGAGGAAAGCGTGCCCTCCTTCCTGCGCAATTCGGGCGGCGGCTGGGTCACGGCGGAGTACGGCATGTTGCCGCGCGCCACGCACACGCGCTCGCGGCGTGAAGCCGCGACGGGCAAGCAAGGCGGCCGCACGCTGGAAATCCAGCGCTTGATCGGCCGCGCGCTGCGCGCGGTCGTGGATCTGAAAGCACTGGGCGAACGCACCATCACGCTGGACTGCGATGTGCTGCAAGCCGACGGCGGCACGCGCACCGCATCGATCACCGGCAGCTACGTCGCGCTGGTCGACGCGGTGAATGCGCTGGTCAAAAAGCGCGTGCTGAAGGAAAGCCCGCTGCACGGCCAGGTCGCGGCCGTGTCGGTCGGCATCTGGGCAGGCATACCCGTGCTGGACCTGGACTATCGCGAGGACTCGGACGCCGAGACTGACATGAACGTGGTGATGAACAACGGCGGCGGCTTCATCGAAGTGCAGGGCACGGCCGAAGGCCACGCGTTCCGGCGCAATGAATTGGACGAACTGCTGAATCTTGCCGCCAACGGCATCGGCCAATTGCTTGCCAAACAGCTCGAAGCGCTGCACGAGGACTGAGCCGTCATGCGCGTCGTGCTCGCCACCGCCAACCCGAAAAAGCTGGCCGAACTGCAGGCGCTGCTCGCGCCGATGGCGATGGACGTGGTGCCGCAATCCGCATTCACGACCTTGTCTGCGGACGAAACCGGCCTGACGTTCGTCGAGAATGCGATCCTGAAGGCGCGGCACGCGGCGCGCGTGTCGGGTCTGTCCGCCATCGCCGATGATTCGGGCATCGAAGTGGACGCACTGCACGGCGCACCGGGAATTTATTCGGCGCGCTACGCCGGCGCCGACGCGACCGACCAGAACAATCTCGACAAGCTGCTTGTCGATCTGCGCGGCGTGCCCGCAGACAAGCGCACAGCCCGCTACCGCTGCGCGCTGGCGTTCATGCGCTGGGATCTCGATCCATCGCCGTTGATCTGTCAGGCCAGCTGGGAAGGCGTCATCATCGACACGCCGCGCGGTGCGGGCGGCTTCGGCTACGATCCCATCTTCAAACTGCTCGACCGCGACGTCACCGCCGCCGAGTTGCCGGCAGACGAAAAGAACCGCATCAGCCATCGCGGCAAGGCGCTGCGGGCGCTCGTTGAAAACCTGCGCGTGCAGCAGCATGCTGCGGTGACATGACCGCCAGCGAAGCCACTGTTCCATCCCATCTACTGAAGGCGCCGCCGCTCTCGCTGTACGTCCACATCCCGTGGTGCGTGCGCAAGTGCCCATACTGCGACTTCAATTCGCACGTCGCGCCCGAACATTTGCCGCAGCGCGATTACATCGCTGCGCTGCTCGAAGACCTCGATCATGACTTGCGGCTGTTCGACGGCGCATGGCGCGACGACCGGCCGCTGGTGTCGATCTTTTTTGGCGGCGGCACGCCCAGCCTGTTCAGTCCCGACGAAATCGGCCGTTTTTTGAGCGGCGCGCGCGCGCGGATACCATTCGCGGGCGACGTCGAAGTCACGCTGGAAGCCAATCCCGGCACGATCGAACACGGCCGTTTCAGCGGCTATCGCGCGGCCGGCGTCACACGCGTTTCCATCGGCGCGCAGACGTTCAGCGAGCCGCATCTAAAAGTGCTGGGACGCATTCACGGCAGCGGCGACATCCAGCGCGCCGTGGACGAACTTGGCCGCGCTGGCATCGACAATTTCAATCTCGACCTGATGTACGCGTTGCCGCAGCAGACGCGCGCGCAGGCGCTCGACGACGTGCGTGCAGCCATTGCGCTTGCGCCACGGCACATCTCGCACTATCAGCTCACGCTCGAGCCGGGCACGGTTTTCTATCATCGCCCACCCGCGGTGCCCGACACCGATGCAGCCTGGGAGATGCAGGTCGACTGCCAGGAACTGCTCGCGGCTCGCGGTTACGAGCAATACGAAGTCTCTGCGTACGCAAGGCCCGGCGCGCGTTGCGCGCACAACATGAACTACTGGCGATTCGGCGATTATTTCGGTATAGGCGCGGGCGCGCATGGCAAGCTCACGCATGCGGCGGCGAACGCCATAACACGCACGGTGCGCTGCCGCCAGCCCCGCGATTATCTTTCTCGCGCTGTCGGCGCGCGCGTGATCGAGCAGCGCAGCGTCGCTGCGCACGATCTGCCGTTCGAGTACATGCTCAATGCGCTGCGCCTGCTGGAAGGATTCAGCGTTGTGGACTTCGAAGCCCGTACCGGACGATCGCGAGAAGTTCTCGATGCCGTGTTGCGCGAGGTCGAGCGCAAAGGTCTGCTCGCGCGCGCGGACGAGCAGACTTCCGCGCAGCATTGGCGGCCGACGGAGTTGGGCGCGCGCTTTCTCAACGAACTGCAGGCTGCGTTCCTGTCGGATGCGGCGTGACGTTGAAACCGCGCAAGTTGCGCGTATCGGCGCGTTGCGAACGGTGGTTAAAGCGCCGAACAGAGGTGTATCCGCAAGCGCACGGCGACGTGCGAATTCGCTCGCAAGTTCGTGAACTGGCGCACAAAATCTCCCTTCATTGGTACCGGATCCGGACTGGTCGCAGCGAGGTTATACACACGCGACACTTGACTCCGAAGCGACGCGACGTTGATGACGGAATTCAATGCGACACTTCAGGACACACTGCTAAGTTATTGACTGTGCAAGGAGAAAATAGGTGGCTAAAAATTAACCAATTTGACAGTGTCACATTTTTGAAGCCTTTCGCGTCCACCCCGCGGCAAACCATCCACAACTTTATCCACAGCTTTTGTGGATAACCGTAGGCGCTCGCAGACAGGGGCCAGAGGGCATCCCTTGAAGACCGGAAATCCCCCCTCATTTACCTTGCAGTGAGAGATAGGCGTCGTTACACTGCGCGCCCTTTTGAGGGAGCGCCCGGCGCTCACGCAGACCTCAGGGCAAACTTCAGGCAACCGTTAGGCAAAGTCATGAAAGCCGGCATTCATCCCGAATACAAAGAAATCACGGTCGCCTGCACCTGCGGGAATAATTTCCTGACGCGCTCCACGCTGGGCCAGGATCTGCAGATCGAAGTGTGCTCGAACTGCCATCCGTTCTACACGGGCAAGCAGAAGACCATCGACACCGGCGGCCGCGTCGACAAATTCCGCAAGAAGTACGCTGCCGGACGTTGAGCGCGACGTCTCGCCAAGGGCGAGCAGGAAAAGGGCGCCTAGGCGCCCTTTTTTATTGGTGAACAGTCGCTGCGGGTTCATCCTCGGTTCATTGCGACGACGGCTTGATGGGCTGCGACGGAACTGCCGTCGCGACGCCTGTTCTTAAGATTGGCCGGTCCGGTGCGCTCGCCTTGCCGCTGGCGCGAAGGCCGGTTTATAAACCATCGCTCTGTTTCACCTTGGCACCTCGGCGGGTCCACAGTCATGTCGTCACCAGTCATGTCGCTACTCATCTCGCTGGGCCGGATGATGCGCATCGGCGCCGCGCTCTGCGTCGTGTTCGCCGCGCTGGCGGGCTGCGCGTCCAACCCGGTGAGCGGTCGCCCCGACCTGGTGTTCTCCTCCGAGAAAAGCGAGATCGAAAAGGCCAAGCAGCTTCATCCGATGCTGCTGGAGCAATTCGGCGGTGCGTATGAAGACGTGCAGCTGCAGCAGTACGTGAACGAAGTCGGTCAGCGCGCCGCCAAGGCCGGGCAGCGGCCGGAGCTGACGTATATCTTCACCGTGCTCGATAGCGAGGACATCAATGCCTTCACGACGGGCGGCGGTTACGTCTACATCACGCGCGGCATCCTGAATTACCTCAACTCCGAAGCCGAACTGTTCGCGGTGCTGGGCCACGAGATCGGCCACATCAATGCGCGCCATCCGGTGCGCCAGCAGACGCAGTCGACGCTGTCGGGTATCGGCGCGGCCGCGGTGGGCATCTTCACCGGCAGCGGCGATCTCGCCGGTCTGGCGAACTACGCCGGCGCAGCGCTCGTGACCGGTTACGGCCGCGACATGGAGCTGGAAGCGGACCGCCTCGGCGCGACGTACCTGGAAAAATCCGGCCTTGCGCCCCAGCATATGATCGACGTCGTGCGCCTGCTGAAGAACCAGGAAATGTTCGAAGTGCAGCGCGCGCGTGCGGAAAACCGCCCGCCGCGCATCTATCACGGCGTGTTTGCGACGCATCCCGACAACGACCAGCGCCTGAGCGAAGTGGTGAAGGCCGCGGAAAAACTCCAGACCAACGTCAACCAGGACAACCCCGAGCGCGAGCGCTACCTCAAGGCCATCGACGGCATTCCGATGGGCAACAGCCGCGCGCAGGGTGTGCTGAAAGGCAATCGTTTCTATCACGCCAACCTGGGCTTCACGGTCGCGTTCCCGAGCGGCTGGCATGTCGAGAACAACCCGCAGCGGCTGATGGCTGTGGCACCGAAGAAGGACAGCGTCATGCAGATGCAGACGCAGGCGCCGCCACCGAATATGACGCCGCAGACGTTCCTGTCGCGGCTGTTGGCGCAGTCGAACGCCGGCCAGGGCGAGGCCATCGAGATCAACGGATTGCAGGGCTACACGGCCGTCGTGCGATCGGCGAAGACCGACTTCGGCGTCGTGCCGGCGCGCTACGTGGTCATCTACTACAACAATCTGGCCTACATATTCGCCGGCGCCAGCAAGGCCTCCACCGGCGTGCCGTCGGCGGATGCGCTGTTCATGTCGACCGCGAAGACCTTCCGGCGCGTCAAGGACAGCGAGATGGCGCAGGCCGAGCCCTACAAGATCAGGACCATCCGCGCTACCGCCGACACCCGCATCGCCGAGCTGGCGAAGACCTCGCCGATCAAGGAATACCCGGCGCAGGTGCTGCGGCTGATGAACGATCTGTACCCGGACAAAGAGCCGAAGGCCGGCCAGCTGCTCAAGATCGTCGAGTAATCGCGCTTCCAGCCCGCTGCCGCATTTTGGCGCGTCGGCGCAGGACACGCACCGAACCTCATTTGGCGCAGGGATTAGGCGCGGCCACGGTGCTTGATTCGCACCCTGTGTCGTGTAAGTCTGCGCGTCCAATTTGCACCTGCAAAAAACGCGCGCACGCAAACTCATGCCTGCGAGCGCAGCGTCCGACCGCACGGAACTTGAAGACCATGGCCGACAAGAAATTCGAACTGACCGACCTGTCCACCGGCAAGAAGTCCACCGCCGAGATCAAAAGTGGCACGCTCGGGCCCGACGTGCTGAACATCGCGACGCTCAACCGCGACCACGGGCTGTTCACATTCGATCCCGGCTTCATGGCCACCGCCGCGTGCGAAAGCAAGATCACGTATATCGACGGCGAAGAAGGCGTGCTCCTGCATCGCGGCATTCCCATCGAGCAGCTGGCCGAGAAGAGTAATTTCCTCGAAGTGGCGTATCTGCTTATCAACGGCGAGTTGCCGACCGGCGAGCAGATTTCCGAGTTCTCGCACGCCATCCAGTACCACACGATGATCAACGAATCGCTGCTGCGGTTCTTCAACGGCTTCCAGTACAACGCGCACCCGATGGCGATGCTGTCGGGCGTAGTCGCCTCGATGGCGGCCTTCTATCACGACTCGATGGACATCCATAACCCGCGGCATCGGGAGATCTTCGCGCATCGCATCATCGCCAAGATTCCGACGATCGCAGCCGCTGCGTACAAGCATTCGCTCGGCCAGCCGTTCATCTATCCGCGCAACGACCTGGATTACGGTTCGAACCTGCTGCACATGTTCTTCGCGGTGCCGTGCGAGCAGTACACCATCGATCCGGTGACCTCGCAGGCGCTCGACCTGCTGTTCATCCTGCACGCGGATCACGAACAGAACGCCAGCACCTCGACGGTACGCCTCGCCGGCAGCACCGGCGCCAATCCGTACGCCGCGATTTCAGCGGGCATCTCGGCGCTGTGGGGCCCGGCGCATGGCGGCGCGAACGAAGCGGTGCTCGCCATGCTGGAGCAGATCGGCACCGTCGAGAACGTGCCGAAGTATCTGGCGAAGGCCAAGGACAAGAACGACAACTTCCGCCTCATGGGCTTCGGCCATCGCGTCTACAAGAACTTCGATCCGCGCGCCAAGCTCATCCGCGCCATGTGCCACAAGGTGCTTGCGAAGCTCGGCAAGTCGGACAACCCGCTGTTCGAACTGGCGCTCAAGCTGGAAGAGATTGCGCTCAAGGACGAATACTTCGTCGAGCGCAAGCTGTATCCGAACGTGGATTTCTATTCGGGCATCATCTACAGCGCCATCGGCATCCCGCAGTCCATGTTCACGGTGATGTTCGCGATCGCGCGCACCGTCGGCTGGGTGGCGCACTGGCAGGAAATGATTTCCGACCCGGCGATGAAGATCAGCCGGCCGCGCCAGCTATATACGGGCCCGGGCAAGCGCGACTACGTGGAAATCGGCAAGCGCTGAGCGCGCGGCGCCATCGCGTCGTTCAACATCGACGCGACTTCATCCGCATCGGCACGGCGCATCGGCCGTCCGTCCACCGGGCTGGCAGGCGCCTGGCGGATACCGTCGAGCGGGAACACCACCGAATCGATCGGGCGGTCACCCGCCACGAACTGCACCACCGGATACGCCACCAGCCGATTGGGTTCGTAACGATACCTGCGCTCGGCGATGTGATGCGGCACGCCCTGCTCCATCAGGTGCAGTGCTACCGTTTCGGTGCCGTCCGCGAATAAGTGCAGATTCACTTCCGAATGCGCCGAGGCGGTGCCGCTCAACACCGGCCCGACCAGCCGCGGCTCGAATTTTTTCAGCAGGCGCATCGCCTGCAGCGCCGTGCGCCGCAGGTCGTTCAACGTCGATGAGTGCGTGTTCGATTCGAACAGCCGCTGATGCTCGGCGAGCGCCGCTTCGATCTCCGTGTTCTTCGGCAGCACGGAAATATCGGTCGCACCCAGCCGCTCGGCCGCCTTGCGCTTGGCCAGGCGATAGTCGTCTATGCCTTGCTCCGACATGATGCGTGCCGCTTCCTGCGCCAGGGCCCGCCGCAGCTGCTCGGCCCTGGGGTTCATTCGCTTATTCATAAGCTCGTCGAGTGATCGTCAGAACACAACTGCGTCAGAACAATGAGTCGTCCCCGCCGCGCTCGCCCGCGGGCGAGCCTTCGAGATTCATGTTGCCGCCGTCGGCCGGTGCTTCCGCGGGCAGGTGACCCGCCATGAACATCTCGAAGATAGCATCGGATTCACCCGGACGCGCGGCCAGTCCGGTGTCCGCGGAGATGCGCATCGTCACCAGCCCCGGCGGCGCGACGCGTTTCTGCTCAGGCACGCCCTGCAATGCCTCGCCCATGAAATAGATCCACATCGGCAGCGCGGTGCGCGAGCCTTCTTCGCCGGGGCCGAGCGAGCGCTCCTGATCGAAGCCCACCCAGGCCGTGCCGACCAGAGATGAGTTGAAGCCGCAGAACCAGGCGTCGCGGCGATCGTTCGTCGTGCCCGTCTTGCCGGCGATGTCGGCGCGTTTCAACTGCAGCGCGCGCGTCGCCGTGCCGCGCTTGACGACGTCGCTCATCATGTCCGTCATCAGGTAGTCGTTTTGCGGCGAGATGGCGACGGGCGCGAGTGCTTTCTCCTGCAGATAGTTCATGCCGCCCCAGCTGCGTTCGTCGTTCGTCGCAGCGCTTGTGACCCCGGGATCGGGCCGAACCGTCGTTCCAGGTTGGGGTGTTGCAGCAGAGGTGTCCACTGCATCCGCAATCGGTACCACCGTATCCAGACAACCCACGCATGCGAAGCGCGGCTGTGATTCGTAGACGAACTTGCCGTCCGGTCCGCGAACGCGATCGATGAAGTACGGCTCGACACGATAGCCGCCGTTCGCGAACACGGAATACGCGCTGGCCATGTCGAGCGGCGAAACTTGCGCCGTGCCCAGCGCCAGCGTGAGATTCGGCGGCAGACTATTTTCCGGAAAGCCGAACCGTTCGATGTACTTGGTCACATAGGGCGGACCCAGCGCGTGCATGACGCGGATCGAAACCAGATTGCGCGAGCGTACGAGCGCTTCGCGCAGCCGCATCGGCCCGCGAAATTCGCGCGTGTTGTTCTGCGGGCGCCACGCCGACTCCATCGACGCGTCATCGATGACCAGCGGCGAATCGTTGATGACGCTCGCGGCGGTGAAGCCATGCTCCAGCGCTGCCGAATAAAGGAAAGGCTTGAATGAAGAACCGGGCTGGCGCTTCGCCTGCACGGCGCGGTTGTAGTTGCTGCCGAAATAGTCGAAGCCGCCGACCAGCGCGGCGATGCCGCCATCCTGCGGATCCATCGCGACGAATGCGGCCTGTGCTTCCGGTACCTGCGCGAGGCGCCAGTTGCCGCCGCGTTCCTGCACCACATAGATCACGTCATCCTTCGTGATGACTTCCCCGGCGCGCTGCAGCGACGGGCCGACACTGCCGTCCGCCAGCGGACTGCGTGCCCAGCTCAGCCCGCTCCACGGCAAATTCACGCGGCCATGAGCTCGCGACCAGGCGACGGCGCCGCGCTCTTCCACGGACAGCACCAGTGCAGGTTCGAGCCCACCGCGTTCGGGATACTCATCCAGCAGTTGCGACCATTCGGATTCGCGCGCCTGCGCCGGCACGGTGACGTGGCCAGCGGGCCCGCGGTAGCCATGGCGCTGATCATATTCGACGAGCGCGGTGCGCATGGCTCTGACAGCAGCACCCTGCAAGCGGCTGTCGAGAGTGGTGATGGCTTCGTACCCAGCGGTGTACGCATCAGTGCCGAGCCTGCCGTATAGATCGGCGCGGACCATTTCCGCGACGTAGGGAGCGTCGATCTCGATGGCGGGGCCGTGTAGCTTGGATTCGACCGGCGCGTTCACCGCGGCGTCGTGCTCCTGCGGCGTGATCGCGCCTGTCTCGCGCATGCGACGCAGCACGTACGCGCGGCGGTGCTGTGCGAGATCGGGATTCGCGACCGGGTTGTCGCGCGACGGCAAGCGGAAAGTGCCGGCGATCAATGCGATCTCGGGCAGCGAGAGTTGGGTGACGGGTTTGCCGAAATACACCTCGGCCGCCGCGCCGACGCCGTACGCACGCTGGCCCAGGAACATCTTGTTGAGATACAGAGTGATGATTTCCTGTTTGCTGAACTGCTGCTCGATGCGTAGTGCGAGAAAGATTTCCAGCAGCTTGCGGCGATAAGTCTTCTCGGGAGTCAGGAAGATGCCGCGCGTCAGCTGCATCGTGATGGTGCCGCCGCCTTCGCCTCTCTCTCCCGACATCAAGTGTCGCGTAGTGGCGCGCAGCAGGCCGGGATAGTCCACACCGCCGTGCTGGAAGAAGTTGTCGTCTTCCGCGGCAAGCACCGCATTCACCATCTGCTGCGGGATGGCTTCATAGGGCAGAGGAATGCGTCGCTGTTCGCCGAACTGCGCTATCAACTTGCCGTCGCGGCTGTAAACGCGCAGCGGTACTTGCAATCGGATGTCGCGGATCGCCGCCACGTCAGGCAAGGCAGGATGCAGATATTGATAGGCACCGCAGGTCGCCAGCACCACGCCGCCGACAACAACAACCAATGCCGCGAGGGCCAGCGAAACCGGGGTAGGGAGATAACGTCGCGTCACAGGAGATGGCCCTAAGTCCTTGCTTTACAAAACTCGCCTATGCAATAGTAACTGCGAATCACGTGGGCAAACTCATCGAAAGATGAGGACGCAAAGCTACCGGTCTAAGGGACAAACCTAGGACAGCGGGGTTGCCGGGGGAACGATACAAACTTTTCGCACCGCCAGACTAAGGTCTTGCGGTCGGCAGATCGTTCCGTACCGCAAGAACTCTAGAGCACTCACCGTGCTCCACCGCGCTCAAGCTATTGATCGGTAGCGCTTAACGTCATCCTCACTGAGTTCGATAGTTCCCTGTCGGTCCGATGCATGCCCCGTTTTGGGTCGGCTCGGGGTGAGATCAGGGTACGAGGAGCGGCGACTTCCGGACACGTCTCGATGGTATTTCGTGAGAGCCCTCACATTCAACTTAAGACGCCCCTGGATATAGTTGCGCCCCGTATTGACCGTCCGATCTCAGATCATTACTTAAGTGTCTGATGAACAAAGGGAACTAGCGTGCTCTTTACAGCCAAAGCCCGACCGTTGCTCGGACTGGATATCACTACCTCCTCAGTAAAGCTGATCGAACTCAGCATGAGCGGCGGTCAATATCGAGTCGAATCGTATGCAGCCGAGGCGACGCCGCCGAACTCCATCAACGAGAAAGCCATCGTCGATGCGAATGCGGTCGGGGACGCCATCAAGCGCGCAGTGAAGCGTTCCGGCGCCCGCGCCAAGGAAGCCGCCGTCGCGATCAGCGGCGATGCCGCCATCACCAAAGTCATCCAGATGCCGCGCACCCTGAGCGAGAACGAGCTCGAGGGCCAGGTGGAGATGCAGGCCGACCAGTACATTCCCTTCCCCATGGAGGAAGTGAGCTTCGATTACGAAGTGATCGGTCCGTCCGACAAAGATCCTGACATGCTCGACGTCCTGCTGGTCGCCACGCGCACAGAGAACGTCGAACAGCGCGTCGCTGCCTGCGCCGCCGCCGGCCTCACCGCCCGCATCGTCGATGTCGAAGCTTTTGCGCTTGAAAACGCCTGCCGCCTGCTCACGCACCAGATGCCCGACGGCGGCCTCGGCCGCGTCATCGCGGTCGTGGACTTCGGCGCCAGCAGCACGACGTTCAGCGTCCTGCGCGATCTCAAAGTCATCTATACCCGCGATTTCGCCTTCGGCGGCCAGCAGCTGACCGAAGAAGTGATGCGCACCTACGGCCTGAGCATGGAAGAAGCCGGGCGCGCGAAGAAGGAAGGCGGCCTGCCCGGCAACTACGACACCGAAGTGCTTGGCCCTTTCATCGACGACATGTGCCAGCAGGTCAGCCGCTCGCTGCAGTTCTTCCTCGCTTCGGGCGCGGGACGCGAACAGCCCGAGCAGATCGTGATCTGCGGCGGCTGCGCCAACATTCCGGGCGCGGCGGAAATGATCCAAAGCCGGGTCGGCATCGAATCGCATCGTGGCGATCCGCTCGGGCAGATGAAGGTCAGCCAGAAGGCGAAGGCGCAGGCCGTCAAGAAGGACGCCACCGCGCTGCTGACTGCCTGCGGCCTGGCATTACGGAGTTTCGACTGATATGCCAAGAATCAATCTAATCCCGTGGCGCGAGGCTGAACGCAAACAGCGTCGGCAGGAATTCGCAGTGGGCGCGATCGGCGCGCTGATGCTGGCGGGCCTGATCGCATTCGTCGTGAACTGGCAGATGCAGGCTGCGATCGATTACCAGAACGAGCGCAACCAGTACCTGAAAGACGAGATCACCAAGCTCGACAAGCAGATCGCCGAGATCCTCGAACTCGACGCGCGCAAGCAGCGCCTGCTCGCGCGCATGCAGGTGATCGAAGAGCTGGAGCGCAGCCGCGCCGAAGTCGTGCACCTGTTCGATCAGGTGGCGCGCACGCTGCCGGACGGCATCTACCTGACCTCGATGAAGCAGAACAACCGCGCCATCCAGGTCAAGGGCATGGCCCAGTCGAGCACCCGCGTGTCGAACTACATGCGCAACATCGAAAATTCCGAATGGCTTTCGGATGCCACGCTGGACATCCTGGAGACCAAGGGCGCGGGTGACAGCGCCATGGAGTTCATCCTGAACGCGAACCAGGAGAACCCGACGCTCAAGGCCGCCGCCGACGCGGCCGATGGCAAGCCTGCGAAGGTCGCGCGAGGTACTGGTCAATGAGCCTGTTGGACGAAATCAAAGACCTCGATCCGAATGATCCCGGCCGTTGGCCGGCGATTTTCCGCTTCGGCGCCATGGGCTTGATCTTCGTGGTCGCCGTCGTGCTGATGGCGTATTTCCTTGCGTGGTCGCCGAAGAAGCCCGACCTCGACGTCGCCCGCGACGAGGAGACGAAATTGACCGAGACCCTGGAAGGCAAGGCCCGCAAGGCCGCCAACCTGGATGCCTACATCGCGCAGCTCCAGGAAATGGAGCAGTCGTTCGGCGCGATGCTGCGCAAGCTGCCGAACAAGACTGAAGTGCCCAACCTGCTCACCGATATTTCGCAGCAGGGCGCCGGCGCCGGCCTCGACCAGAAGCTGTTCCAGCCGGGTCCGCAGGTCGCCAAGGATTTCTACGCCGAATTGCCGATCAAGATGCGCCTGACCGGCAGCTTCCATTCGATCGGCGCCTTCGTCAGCGGCATCGCCGCGCTGCCGCGCATCGTGACGCTGCACGATGTCGCGATCGTGCCGATCGGCAAGGACACGAACGATCAGTTGCAGCTCGATGTCACCGCCAAGACCTATCGCTACCTGGACGAGACCGAGCAATCCGGCGACTCCACTGCGGGCAAGAAGAAAGCCACGTGAGCGCACACCGGTAACGCCTAACTATGAGTCAAACCAAGTTGCTTCCAATGGCCCGGCTGATTCCCCTGGCCGCCGCCGCCCTGGTATGCCTGAGCGGATGCTCGGGCGACATGGACGAGCTGCATCAAAAGGTCGCGGAGATCCGCAGCCGGCCGGGCGAGCGCGTCGAGCCGCTGCCGGAGATCAAGCCGTACGAGTCGTACGTGTACAACGCGTCGAGCGTGCGTTCGCCGTTCGTGCCGAGCGCACCGGCGCGCAGCGACATCGCCAGTTCCATCCGCCCGGATGTGAAGCGGCCGCGTGAATTCCTCGAGCAGTTCCCGCTGGACAGCCTGCGCATGGTCGGCACGCTGCAATTGCAGGGACGGGAGTACGGCCTGGTGCAGGGCAAGGACGGTTTGGTGCATCGCGTCCTGCCGGGCAACCACCTCGGCCAGAACGACGGCCGCATCACGGCCATTTCTAATACCAAGATCGCGGTTCTCCAGATCGTGCCCGACGGCCTCGGCGGGTACATCGAGAATCCAGCTTCGCTAACGCTGACCGAATGAGTTCCAGGGAGAATGCCAGAATGCCGTCTTTAATCTCCGTCACGCCGGTATCGACGCGAGCGGGTCAACGCACTGTTCGCGCAGCCGCCAGCCTGGCGCTGCGGGCGTTCGCCGCCGTTTGCGCCGTCATGGCGCTGGGTTCGCAGTCCGCGTTGGCGCAGGGCGCCAACCACCTCGAAGACATTCGCGCCAGCGTGCAGCCAGGCAACAAAGTCGAACTGACGCTGCGCATGAGCGACACGGCGCAGACGCCGCTGACTTTCACCGTCGACAATCCGGCGCGCATCGCGCTCGACCTGCCCGACACCTCGGTGGCCATGGCGTCGCGCCGCATTGATGTGAAGCAAGGTGTGCTCGACACCGTGAACGTGGCCGAAGCGAACGGCCGCACGCGAGTGGTGCTGAATCTCGACAGCCTGGTGCCCTACGAAACCCGCCTGCAAGGCAACAACATCATCGTTACGCTCGGCGGCGGCAGCTCGGTGCGCGCCGACAGCAACAGCGGTTCGGCAGTCTCCGTTGCGGCGGCGTCCTCGGCGGCACGCGCCGTCGCGCCCGTCAGCGGCACGCGCAGTGTCAGCAACATCGATTTCCGCCGCGGCAGCGACGGCTCGGGCCGCGTCATCGTCGAACTCACCGATCCGAAGGTGCCCGCCGACCTGCGCCAGGAAGGCGGCCGCATCGTCGTGAATTTCGCCAAGACCTCGTTGCCCGAATCGCTGATGCAGCGCCTCGACGTCGTCGACTTCGCCACGCCGGTCAGCGCGGTGGATGCGCTGCGCGTCGGTGACGGCACGCGCCTGGTGATCGCCGCCTCGGGCGACTTCGAGCAGCTCGCTTACCAGACCGACAATATCTACACGATCGAAATCAAGCCGGTCGTCAAGCTGCCGCCCGAATTGCAGGACAAGAAGGAATACGTCGGCGAGCGCCTGACGCTGAACTTCCAGGACATCGAGACGCGCGCTGTGCTGCAGCTGCTCGCCGATACAAGCGGCCAGAACATGGTGATCAGCGACAGTGTCGGCGGCAACGTCACGCTGCGCCTGCAGAACGTTCCCTGGGACCAGGCACTGGACGTGGTCATGCGCACCAAGGGCCTGGACATGCGCCGCGACGGCAACGTGATGTTCATAGCGCCGGCGGCCGAAATCGCCACGCGCGAACGTGAACTGCTGTCGGCTCGCCAGCAGACGCAGCAGCTCTCGCCCTTGCGCACCGAATACCTCCAGGTCAACTACGCGAAGGCGAGCGACCTCGCCACGCTCATCAAGTCCGGCAAGACATCGCTGTTGTCCGACCGCGGCAGCGTGAGCATCGACGAACGCACCAACACGCTGTTGCTGCAGGACACGTCGGAGCGCCTCGCGGATATCCGCCGTCTCGTATCGACGCTGGACATTCCGGTTCGCCAGGTGCTGATCGAAGCGCGCATCGTCATCGTCAGCGACGACTTCAGCCGCCAGCTCGGCGTGCGGTTCGGCGTCAACGCCACTTCCACCAGCGTGGGCGGCACCGACGGCCAGGGTTACGTGGCCGGCAGTCCCCTGCAGCTTGGTGACGGCAGCTCCTTCGGTCCGGGGGGCGGTGCACCGGGCGGTCTTTGGGAAATCAACGATCCGCTGAGCCGCTACATGGTCAACCTGCCGGTCGCCAACCCGGCCGGCCGCATCGCCATGGCCTTCCTGGATTCAGACTTCATCGTCGATCTCGAACTCTCGGCGGCGCAGGCCGAAGGCCGCGGCGAGATCATCTCCTCGCCCCGCCTGGTCACCGCGAACCAGCGCGAAGCGACCATCGAGCAGGGTGTGGAAATTCCTTACCAGGAATCCTCGTCCAGCGGCGCGACGACCACGTCGTTCAAAAAGGCGGTGTTGAGCCTCAAAGTCACGCCGCAGATCACGCCTGACAACCGCGTTATCCTGGACCTGACGGTCGCGAAAGACAGCGTGGGTCAAGTGGTGCCGAGTGCGACGGGTGGCTTCGTGCCCAGCATCGACACGCGCGAAATCGTCACCCAGGTGCTGGTCAACGACGGCCAGACGGTCGTGCTGGGCGGCATTCTGGAAACCGAGCGCCGCGACGCGGTCAGCAAGGTGCCGGTGCTCGGCGACATTCCGGTGCTGGGCCGCCTGTTCAAGTCAACGACCCAGACCGACAACAAGGATGAGCTGCTGATTTTCGTCACGCCGCGCATCCTGCGCGAGGGCGCCAGCCTCTATTGAGAGCACCTGCGCAGGTGTGATTTGCTCCTGTAGCCTTCAGGACAGACAATACGCGGCCGCAGCAATGCGGCCGCGTTTGTTTTGGCGCCGGCGAAAATTTATGGCTGAATCCCGCAACGTCTACCTCATCGGCCCCATGGGCTCCGGCAAGACCGCCGTGGGCCGTCACTTGGCGCGCCTGCTGCGTCTGGATTTCTACGACAGTGACGTGGAGATCGAGCGGCGTACCGGCGTCGACATTCCGTATATCTTCGAGAAAGAGGGCGAGGCGGGGTTTCGCGAGCGGGAGCGCGAGGTGATCGAACTGCTGACGCAGCTCCACGACGTCGTGATCGCCACCGGCGGCGGCGCAGTGATTCTGCCGCAGAACCGCGAGCGCCTGGCCGCGACCGGCCGCGTCGTGTATCTGCAGACCGGCATCGAGCAGCAGCTCGACCGCACGCGGCATGGTCGCCAGCGCCCGTTGCTGTACACCGACGATCCCGAAGCGACCCTGCGCGAACTGATGACGCAGCGTGCGCCGTTGTACGAGGAGATCGCCGCGGTCACCGTGCCTACGGATGGGCGGCATGTGCGAGCCGTTGCCGAAGACGTGCTGCAATCGTTGCAGCCGCCCATTGCTGAATGACGGCGGCGTTGAATGACGTGGGCTGAATGACTCGGGTCGAATGAGAACTCCCATGCTGCGCGAACGCGTCGAAATAGCCCTGGCCGATCGAAGCTATCCCATCCTCATCGGGCCGGGCCTGCTGCGCGATGGCGCCGCGCTGCTCGACAACATTCCCGCACGCGACCTGCTCGTGGTCACGAATACGACGGTGGCGCCGCTGTATCTACAGACGCTGACCGAATCGCTTGCCGGCAAGCGCGTGCAATCCATCGTGCTGCCCGATGGCGAGAGCTACAAGACGCTCGCGGGCATCGAGCGCATCATCGATGCGCTGGTAGACGCACGCATGAATCGCGATGCGGCGGTGGTCGCGCTCGGCGGTGGCGTCGTTGGCGACATGGCCGGTTTCGCCGCGGCGTGCTATCAGCGCGGCATCGACTTCGTGCAGGTTCCCACGACGCTGCTGGCGCAGGTGGATTCGTCGGTGGGCGGCAAGACCGGTGTGAATCATCCCAAGGCCAAGAACATGATCGGCGCATTCCACCAGCCGCGCTGCGTGATCGCCGACACGACGACGCTGACGACGCTGCCGGACCGCGAGTATCGTGCCGGCCTCGCGGAAGTCGTGAAGTACGGGCTGATCCATGACGCCGCCTTCTTCGCCTGGATGGAAGCGCACGCGGACGCGCTGCGCGACCGCGACGACGCAGCCGTGATGCACGCGATCAAGCGTTCGTGCGAGATCAAGGCCGCGGTCGTGAGCGTGGACGAACGCGAGCAGGGACTGCGCGCCATCCTGAACCTGGGCCACACCTTCGGCCATGCCATCGAAACCGCGACCGGCTACGGCACCTGGCTGCATGGCGAAGCCGTCGCCGTCGGCATGGTGATGGCCGCCGACATGTCGCAGGCCCTGGGCTGGCTGCCGGCGGCGGATCGCGATCGCGGCGTGGCCATGCTGGCGCATCTCGGGCTGCCGGTGCAGCCGCCGCGCATCGGCGCACAGCGTGCCCATGAATTGATGGGGATGGACAAAAAGGTGCTCGAAGGCAAGTTGCGCCTGATTCTGCTGCGCCGCCTCGGCGAGGCTGACGTGGTCGGCGACTATCCAAAGTCGGCGCTCGACGATACGCTGCGGAAACATTTCGACTGAGCGCGTCTTCGCCCATGACCGCCGATGCAGCGATCCTTGCCCGCTACGCCGCCACTGAAGGGCGCTCGCGCGGGCGGTTTTTCATCGAGCCGGCGCCGACGTTCCGCGGCGAATTCCAGCGCGACCGCGACCGCATCATCCATTGCACCGCGTTCCGGCGCCTGGTCTACAAGACGCAGGTGTTCGTCAATCACGAGGGCGACCTGTACCGCACGCGGCTGACGCATTCGCTCGAAGTGGCGCAGATCGCGCGCACCATCGCCCACGCGCTGCAGTTGAACGAAACGCTCGCCGAGGCGATCTGCCTCGCGCACGATCTCGGCCACACGCCGTTCGGGCATGCCGGCCAGGACGCGCTGAACGCCTGCATGAAGCCGTTCGGCGGCTTCGAGCACAACCTGCAGTCGCTACGCGTCGTGGATGAACTCGAAGAACGCTACGCGGCGTTTCCCGGGCTGAATCTTACGTTCGAAACGCGCGAAGGCATTCTCAAGCATTGTTCGGTGGCCAACGCACGCAAGCTCGGGCCGCTGGGCGAGCGCTTCCTGCGCCGCGAACAACCGTCGCTCGAAGCCCAGATCGCCAACCTCGCCGACGAAATCGCCTACAACAACCACGATCTCGACGATGGGCTGCGCGCCGGCCTCATCAGCATCGACGAACTGCGCGAGGTGCCGGTGTTCCGCCGCCAGTACGAAATCGTCATGGCCCAGTATCCCGAAGTCACCGGCCGCCGCCTGATCCACGAGGTGGTGCGGCGCATGATCAATTACGTCGTCACCGATCTGATCGAAACCACCTCGGCCGCGATCACGGCGGCAGACCCCGCGGATGTGGATGCGGTGCGTACGCTACCGGCCGCGCTCGCGGGATTCAGCGAAACCGTCGGCGCCGAGCACCTCGAATTGAAGCGGCACCTGCGTGACCATGTGTATCGGCACTATCGCGTCCTGCGCATGACGAGCAAAGCGAACAACGTCGTCACTGCACTGTTCAACGCATTCTTCGCACGCCCTGAACTTATGCCCACCGAGCACTCCGAATCGGCGCGCGATATGGAAGTGCAGGCGGGCGAAGCGGGCCGCGCGCGCGCGGTCGCGGATTACATCGCAGGCATGACCGATCGCTACGCCATCATGGAACACGAACGCGTCTTCGATCCGGCGGAACGCAGCTGAATTTTTTTGCCGGGTCCGCGGCTCGGCGTTGATGCACTTACCCAAATGACCACTCTCAAAAACGATACTTTCCTGCGCGCACTGCTGCGCCAGCCCGTGGAGCGCACGCCGGTATGGATGATGCGGCAAGCGGGCCGTTACCTGCCCGAATACCGCGCCACGCGGGAACGTGCCGGCAGTTTCCTGAAGCTGTGCATGACGCCCGATCTCGCCTGCGAGGTGACGCTGCAGCCGCTGGCGCGTTTTCCGCTCGACGCGGCCATCCTGTTCTCCGATATCCTCACCATCCCGCACGCGCTGGGACTGGGCTTGCAGTTCGAGACCGGCGAGGGCCCGCGCATCGAACGCCCTGTGCGATCAAGCGCGGACGTCGCGAAGCTGTCCGTGCCGGATCCATCGAAGGATCTGCGCTACGTGCTCGATGCGGTGAGCCTCATCAAGCGCGAATTGAACGGCAAAGTTCCGCTGATCGGTTTCGCCGGCAGCCCATGGACCGTGGGTACCTACATCGTCGAAGGTGGGAGCACGCGCGAGTTTGCGCGCATCAAGGGAATGATGTTCGATGAACCACAAACCCTGCATCGCCTGCTGGAGTTGCTCAGCGATGCGACCTGCGCCTACCTCAACGCGCAGATCGAAGCGGGCGCGCAGGCCGTGATGATCTTCGATACCTGGGGCGGCGTGCTGTCGCCGCAGCGCTATCGCGAATTCTCATTGCACTACATGCAGCGCATCGTCGCCGGCCTCACGCGCGAACGCGACGCAGTGCGCGTGCCGGTCATCCTGTTCACGAAAGGCGGCGGCGCGTGGCTGAGCGAAATGGCGCAGACCGGTTGCGATGCACTCGGTGTCGATTGGACCACTGATCTCGCCGACGCACGCCGCGCGGTCGACGATAAGGTCGCATTGCAGGGAAATCTCGATCCGTCCGCTTTGTATGCTTCCCCGGAACGGATTCGCGAAGAGGTGGCGCGCGTGCTTGCGAGCTACGGGCGTGGACACGGCCATGTCTTCAATCTAGGCCACGGCATTCACCCGCTCATCAAGCCCGAACACGCCGGTGCGATGATTGCCGCGGTGCATGAGTTGAGTCCGGCCTATCACAAGGGTGTCTAAGAGAGCAGCCTTGATGTCGGTAGTTTCGATGGGCGGACACTCCCCTGAGTGAACGTAGGTTGGGCTGAGTCTGCGAAGCCCAACATCCACGCGGCCAAGATCGTTGGGCTTCGCAGACTCAGCCCAACCTACGCGGCTGCCTTCTTACACGAGTGGCCTCCCTACTTAGGCAACTCATCCCGCAACGCTCGCCGCAATATCTTCCCGACATTCGTCTTGGGCAGTTCAGTTCTAAAGTAAACGTGCCGCGGCACCTTGTAGCCAGTGAGCTGCGTGCGTGCAAAATCGACGATCTGCTGCTCCGTGAGCGCAGGATCCTTCTTCACGACGAACAAGGCCACGACCTCACCCGAGCGCTCATCCTTCTGCGCGACCGCTGCGACCTCGAGTATGCCGGGGTGGCTGGCGATGACGCTCTCGACTTCGTTCGGGTACACGTTGAAGCCAGACACCAGGATCATGTCCTTCTTGCGGTCTTCGATGAAGACGAAACCCGCGGTGTCGACGCGGCCGATGTCGCCGGTGCGCAGCCAGTCGCCGGGCAGCATGACTTGCGCGGTTTCCTCGGGGCAGTTCCAGTAGCCTGCCATCACCTGCGGCCCGCGGATGCAGATCTCGCCCACCTCGCCCAGCGCCAGTTCCTTGCCGGCGTCGTCGCGGATGCTCACTTCGGTGGAGGAGATCGGCAGGCCGATCGCGCCGTTGAAGTCTGCGTCGAACGGGTTGATGCACGCGGCGGGCGAGGTTTCGGTGAGCCCCCAGGCTTGCGTCAGAATGCAGCCCGTCACCTGCTTCCAGTGCTCAGCGACCGAGCGTTGCACTGCCATGCCGCCGCCCAGGGTGATACGCAGTTCGCTGAAGTTCACTTGGTCGAAGCCCGGCGTGTGCAGCAGCGCATTGAACAGAGTATTGACGCCGCTGATGTAGTTGAAGCGGTATTTCGCCAGCTCCTGCACGAAGGCGGGGAAGTCGCGCGGGTTGGCGATCAGCACGTTTTGCGCGCCGAATTTCACGTACACCAGCCAGTTCGCCGTCAGCGCGAAGATGTGATACAGCGGCAGCGGCGTGATGATCAGATCCTTGCCTTCGCACAGTTCCGTGCCGATCCAGGCCCCGGCCTGCAGCACGTTCGCGACCATGTTGCGATGAGTGAGCATCGCGCCTTTCGCGACGCCCGTCGTGCCACCCGTGTACTGCAGGAATGCGATGTCCTTGTGTTCGAGGACGGCGGGCGTGAGCGGCAGAAAGTGGCCGTCGGCGAGCACTTGGTTGAAAGAGGTCGCGCGCGGCAGTTCCCAGTGCGGAACTTGTTTGTGCAGGTGCTTGACGACCAGATTGACGATGGCTGATTTCGGCCAGTGCAGCTGATCTGCGACGCGCGTGACGATGACGGCTTCGATGGCCGTGTGTTCGATCACTTCCTGCAGCGTGTGCGCGAAATTCTCCAGGATGACGATGGCCCTGGCGCCCGAGTTCGCGAGCTGGTGCTGGAGTTCGCGTGCCGTATAGAGCGGGTTCGTGTTGACGATGGTCAGTCCGGCCTGCAGCGCGCCGTACAGCGCGATGGGGTATTGCAGGACGTTCGGCAGCATAAGCGCGATGCGGTCGCCTTGGCGCAGCTTGGCGCAGGTCTGCAGCCACGCGGCGAAATCGCGGGCGAGCGCTTGGTACTGCGCAAAGGTGATGGTGCGCCCCATGCTGGTGAAAGCGGGCCGGCCGGCGAAGCGCTCGCAGCTTGCGTCCAGCACTTCGAGCAGCGACCCATATTCGTCGGGATTGATCTCGGCCGGCACGCCCGGGGGATAACTCTTCAGCCAGACCTTTTTCATTGGTTCACTTTTTCAGCAGCGGGTGCAGCGCCGTCCACAGGTTGTTGAGCAGGGTGGGCTGTGCCTGCGCGGTCGGATGGATGCCGTCCTCCTGGATCATTTCCGGGTCCAGCGCCACGCCTTCCAGGAAGAACGGCACCAGCGGCAGGTTGTATTGCTTCGCCAGCTCGCCGTACAGCGCGTGAAAGCCGTCCGCATAGGCCGGGCCATAGTTGGTAGGCATGCGCATGCCTACCAGCAGCACACGCGCGTTGGCGGCCTGGCTTGCCTGGATCATCGCCGCGAAGTTGTCGCGCACCTGGCGCAGCGGCAGTGCGCGCAGACCATCGTTGCCGCCCAGTTCCAGGATTACGATGGCCGGGCCATGCAATTGCAGCGCCCGCGGCAAGCGGATGCGCGCGCCACCGGTGGTTTCACCGCTGACACTGGCGTTCACGACGCGGTAACCGTACCCTTGCCGGGCAAGTCTTTTCTTGAGCAATGCCACCCACGTCGCATCGAGGCTGACGCCGTAGCCTGCGCTCAGGCTGTCGCCGACGACGAGGATGACCGGATCGCTGTCCTTGCTTGCCGGCGTCGCGGCAGTCGTTGCAGCCATGGCCGCTGCGGACAGCAATGCTCCGGCGGCGATCCACGCAGACAGCACCCACAGCCTGAACCAAGAACGCGACATGAGCATTGCGGATACGGTCCTCACAGCCGAAAAGATCACCAAGCAGGTTAGCAGCCCCGAGGGAACGCTGACCATTCTGTCAGAAGTCGACCTGGCCATAGCAGCTGGAGAAACCGTCGCAATCATCGGCGCGTCCGGCGCAGGGAAATCCACGTTGCTGGCATTGCTCGCCGGCCTTGACGAACCCACCCGTGGCCGCGTGCGCTTGAACGGCGTCGACCTGACGACGCTCGACGAAGACGGCCGCGCGGCGGTGCGTGCCCAGCATGTGGGTTTCGTGTTCCAGAGCTTTCACCTGCTGCCGTCGCTCACCGCGATCGAAAACGTGATGCTGCCGCTGGAACTCGCCGGCAAGCGCGATGCGCGCGCCACCGCGGCCGATGTGCTGGCGCAGGTCAGTCTTGCCAGTCGGCGCGATCATTACCCTCGCCAGCTTTCCGGCGGTGAACAGCAGCGCGTCGCCATCGCGCGCGCCTTTGTCACGCGGCCCGCCGTACTGTTCGCGGACGAGCCCACCGGCAACCTCGACGCGGTGACCGGTCAGCGCATCATCGAGCTGTTGTTCGAGTTGAACCGCGCATCGCGCACCACGCTGGTCGTCGTAACGCACGATCAGGCGATCGCGCAGCGCTGCGGCCGCATCATCCGCCTCGATGCCGGCAAGGTTGTCGCCTAAGGCGGCCCGCGATGTTGAAAGCACTTCGCCTCGGAGTTCTGGCGCTGGCGCGCGACGGCAAGTCCGGCGAGCTGCGCGTGCTGTTGCTGGCGCTGCTCGTGGCGGTGTCCGCGCTCACCGCGGTGGGATTCTTCACCAGCCGCGTCAGCCGCGCGGTCGATCAGCAGGCCGGGGAAGTACTGGCCGCCGATCTGCGGTTGCGCTCGCCGAATCCCATCGGCCGCGATTATTTCGAACGCGCGGCGCAGGCTGGATTGAAAACGGCCGAGCTGGCGACGTTTCCCAGCGTCGTGCTGAGCGGCGAAACAAGCGCGCTCTCCGCCATTCGCGGCGTGTCCGCCAACTATCCGCTGCGCGGCCGCCTGAAGGTGGCCGACGCGCCATTTCAACGCGGCTACGAAACCGACACGCTGCCCGGACCGCGTGAGGCATGGCCCGAAGCGCGCCTGCTCGCGCAGCTCGGCGCGAAGGTCGGCGATCGAGTGCATGTCGGTTCCATCGAACTGACGGTCACCAAGGTTCTGGATTACCGGCCCGACCAGGGTTCGGCGTTCGTGGATCTGGCGCCGTCGCTGCTGATGCGCCTGGAGGATCTGGAAGCCACCGGCTTGATGCAGCCCGGCAGCCGCGTTTCATATGCCGCGTTGTTCGCGGGCGCAACGACTGCCGTCGCCGACTTCAAGCAGCAGATCGAAGCTCTTAAGAAACCCTCCGAGCGCCTCACCGATCTCGCCGATGCGAGTCCGCAGATCCGTTCCGCCATCGATCGCTCGTCGCGCTTCCTGAACCTGTCCGCGCTGGTGACGTTGCTGCTGGCGGCGATCGCGGTCGCAATCTCGGCGCGGCGCTACGTCGCGCGCCACCTGGACACGGTCGCGCTGATGAAGAGCATGGGCGCGCCGCAGCGGCTGGTGCTGCAGATCAGCGTGTTCGAGCTGCTGATGATCGCCGTCATCGCCGCCGTGATCGGCACCGCCATCGGTTACGCGGCGCAGGCGGGCATCGGGCTGCTGCTCAAGGATCTAGTGCGCGACGAACTGCCGCCGCCGTCGTTCGATGCGGCCTGGCTGGGCCTGATGACCGCCGTGCTGATGCTGGTGGGGTTCGCATTACCGCCGCTGTTGCAACTCGGCAAGGTGCCGCCGGCGCGTGTACTGAGGCGCAATCTCGAACCGCCGCCGCTGAAATACGTGACGGTGTACGGCACGGCGCTTGCTGCGTTGATCGCGCTGCTCGGCTGGCTGCTGCGCGATCCGAAGCTGCTGACGTTCGTGATGATCGCCACCTTCGCCACGTTCGCCGTGCTCATTGCCGCGGGTTGGCTGCTCGTCAAATTGTTGGGCCGACTGCGCGGCAGCGTGGGCGTCGCGTGGCGCTACGGCATGGCGAACATCGCGCGGCGCGGCCGCGACAGCATCATCCAGATCGTCGCCTTCGGATTGGGATTGATGGTGTTGCTGCTGCTCGCGCTGGTGCGCAACGACTTGATGGAAGAATGGCGCGCGAGCCTGCCCGCCGATGCGCCGAATCATTTCATGATCAACATCCGGCCCGACCAGCGCGACGCGATCACGAAGTTCTTTGCGGACCGCGACCTCGCGCCACCGCAGCTTGCGCCGATGGTGCGCGCGCGGCTGACCGGCATCAACGGCAAGGACGCGACAGCTCTGACCCAGCGCAGCGATCGCGGGCGCGACTTCGTCGAGCGCGAAGCCAATCTCACCTGGTCGCAGGATTTGCAGGACGACAACAAGATCGTCGCCGGGCAATGGTGGGGCAATGCAGAGAATCCTGCGCCGCAGGTGTCGGTGGAAAAGGAACTGGCGGCCGCGCTCGGCCTGAAGATCGGCGACGAGCTGCGCTACGACGTTGCCGGCGAAACCGTCGATGCCCGCGTCACGAGTTTTCGCGAAGTGCGCTGGGACTCGTTCCGGCCGAATTTCTTCATGGTGTTTTCGCCCGGCGTGCTCGACGCCAACGCCGGCACATACATCACGAGCGTGCACGTGCCGCAGGAACGCCGCTCGATTCTGGTCGACTTCGTGCGGCAATTTCCTGAAGTCACGGCCATCGACCTGGAAGCCATCCTGGCGCAGGTGCGCGGCGTGATGGACAAGGCGTCGCTCGCGGTTCAATACGTGTTCGGCTTCACGCTGCTGGCGGGCATCACTGTGTTGCTTGCCGCGATTCAGGCGACGCGCGACGAACGGCGCTACGAGAGCGCGATGCTGCGCACGCTGGGCGCGCGCCGCATCACGGTGCTGCAAGGCGTGGCTGCTGAGTTCACGACGCTGGGGCTGCTTGCCGGCACGCTCGCGGCGTTCGGCGCGTCAGCGGCGGGTTATTTTCTTGCGACGCGGCTGTTCAACCTGCATTACACGCTGAATCCGTGGGTGTGGATCATCGGCCTGGTATCGGGCGCGCTGCTGGTGGGCATCAGCGGCACGCTGGCGACGCGCTCGGTGGTCAATCATCCGCCGGTGACGACGTTGCGCGGCGGCTGATAGCGCGGATCGGTCCGCGCCGGCGCCGGCTCACTCCGGCCGATTCACCGCGGCCGATTCACCGCGGCCGATTCACTCCAAACCAAGCCTGATCCAGCCGACTTCTTCGAGTTGGCCACGCCAGGTGTACCCGTCGAATCTCAACAGGTACTCGCCCGGGCCGAATGCCGATGAATTCAGCGCCAGACGCACTTCGCGATTCGAATCGCGCGCGATACGGCGGATCTGCATGACGCGCGTGCCATCGGCTTTGTCGATGGTGATCTGATAGGCGTTGTACTTGGCCTCGGCGACGGCGACGCGTAAGTCGATCATTTGCGGCGGCTGCAGCCAGCCCAGCGCCAGTGTCGCCTGCTGCGGCTTGTTGACCGCCAGCTTCACTGGATAGTCTTGCACGCGCGCCGGCGCTTCCATGCGCGTGGTCTTCATCTCGCGCTGCGTGAGCCGCAGTTTTTCGTTCAAGCCGCGCGCTTCCAGTGCGTACATCACGGCGCCGCCGACCGCGATGACGAGGGCTACGACCAACGCGACCACCAGCCAGCGGCCGCTTTTGTCGCCGCCGTAGCTACGCTTCCATTGCTTCTCTTCTTCCTCATCGAAGCCTTCCTCGCCTACCGCCGCGGCGGCGCGAGTCGCGCTGGAAGGGATGGCCTGGAACACGCCTGTCTCGCTTTCTTCCAGGGGCCGCTTGGCGAGGCGCGCCTTGAGCCGCACCGGAATCGGCATTTCGTTGAGCGCCTGGGGATGCTCCAGGCAGTACTTCTCGAATTCGCGCGCTTCGCGCACGGTCAGGTCGCCGGACAGGTAGCGGTCGACGATGTGTTCGTTTTCTATGTACTTGCGATCCATGAAGGTCCGCCGTGGTGAAGGTCCGTCGAGTACCAGACGCTGTTCTTATTCGAGGCTGTATCGGCCGCCGCTCATTTGTCTACAGCGGTTTTCTTGGCGGCGGCCTGATTTTCCGCCTCCTGCTCCTTCTTGCACAGCGCGCATTGCGGCCAGTACCGTTTGGCGATGTGGTCCAGCGTCCAGCGGTTGCCTTCGGCGAAGAACTTGCGCATGGCCTGCGACTGCGCGTCGTCACGATAGCCCAGCCCGACGATGCGCACGTGTGTCATGTCCTCCCCCGACTTGGTGAAGTAGATGACGGTCCAGGTGCCTTCGCGCGCCTGCGGGAACGGAAAACTGGCGGGCGCCTGGCGGATGCGGATCGCGAGCATGCGCTCGGGCTCGTAGGCGAGAATCTCGTTGACGATGGTTTCCGCATCCCCGAGCTTGCCCTTCGGGTCGTAGTGCGAGCGGATGCTGCCACCCACCCGCAGGTCGACTTCCGCCTGATCCACGCCTGCCACCTTGTATCCTTCGGCCGTGGTGAACACGCGCCAGACTTCGGCGAGCGGCGCATTGACGAAACCTTCCGTGATCTGCGGTTCGGCGGCCTGGGATGCGCTGGTGAACAAGGCGGCCGGCACGCAGGCCAGGAACGCGATCAATGCAGTAAATTGCGGCGTCATCGTATACCCTCGTAAAAAATCAGGGACGAACCTAAGCCACCGCCTTCAGTCCCATAGCCGATCCGGCCGTCGGCGCATTAATGTTGAAAGCGCTTTGCATCTTCTGTTACTAAGTTGCGCATGATTCTGACGCTGGAAGTTCTGGGGGAACAGGCCACGGCCCTGGGCGCAGGCAGCCGCAAGGTATTCCACTCCATTGGCGGCACCATCGGCCGGCTGCCCGACAATGACTGGGTGTTTCCCGATCCGTACGTGTCCGGCCGGCACGCACTGATCCGCTATCTCAACGGCAAATTCTTCATCGAAGATACCAGCACCAACGGCGTCTTCATCAATTCCCCCGGCCACCGCCTGTCCAAGACCCAGGCACATCCGCTGCGCAGCGGTGACGTCCTCTATATTGATGCGTACCAGATCCGGGTCGCAATCGAGAAAGAAGCCGGCGGCTCCAAGGCGGCCGACGATCCGTTCGCGGGCCTGCCGGAACGCGGCCGCAAGGCCGCCGCGCCACCCGCCCGGCCCGTGCCCCCCGTGCCGGCGGCGCACGAAGAGGACCACACCGCCAGCCTGGTGGTCGCCTCGGAAGAGCAGGAAATTGAATGGTTCGGTTTGAGCGAGGCCGGCTTGCCGCCCCAGTCCGCCGCGCCCAGCCGCGCCGAATCGCCGCGTGCGCCGGCGCCGCAGCCGCGCCGCTCGCCGCCTCCACCGACCCGGCCAACGCCCATGCACGGCTCTGCGGGCCGTGCCGAGTTCAAGCCGGAAAGCTCAGGTTCTCACGCCGCACACTCACCCGGCAGCGGCGGCAACGACGCATATCTGCGTGAGCTGATGGCCGCAGCGGGCATCGAAGGCCTGGAGCCTTCCGCGGAGCTTGCCCATACCTTCGGCGACATTCTGCGAGTCATGGTCGGCGGATTGATGGAAGTCCTGCGCGCGCGCGAACGCATGAAGGACGAGCTGCGCATGCGCGGCACCACTTTCCAGCCGGCGCACAACAATCCGCTGAAGTTTTCCGCCAACGTCGACGACGCTTTTCACAACCTGCTGGTGAAGCGCAACCCGGCGTATCTCGCGCCCACCGACGCCTTCGAAGACGCGCTGCACGACATTCGCGATCACCAGACCGCGATTCTCACCGCGACGCGCCTCGCGTTCGAAACCATGCTTGCACAGTTCGATCCGGAACGGCTGCAGGATGAGTTCGAGCGGCAGAACAAAAAGGGTTCCATCCTCGGCGTGCCGGCCAAGATGCGTTACTGGGATCTGTACCGCGATAAGTACGGCGTGCTGGCGAAAGACGCCGACGCCAGTTTTCGCAAGCTGTTCGGCGAGGAATTCGCCAAGGCGTACGAGGAACAGCTCGCGCGGTTGAAAGTGCTGAATCGCACCTAGACCACCAGAATTGCCCGGTAGCGCCGCCCTGTCCCCGGAACACGTGTTTTGCGGTTTTCGCTCGGCGGCGCTGACCCACGCCGGCCGCCTGCGCGCCACCAACCAGGATGCGTTCATCGAACGCGCCGAGCTCGCCCCGACCATGGGATTGTGGGCGGTCGCCGATGGCATGGGCGGCCACCGCGATGGCGATGTCGCCAGCAACATGGTGTGCAGCACGCTGGCCGCGTTGAAGCCGCGCCCCACGCTCGAGGCGACGGTGCTGGAACTGCAGCGGCGCGTGAACCTCGTCAACGCGAGGTTGTATGCTGCGGCGGTGCGGCCCATCAATCCGATTCAAAGCGGCACGACGCTGGTGGCGCTGCTCGCGCAGCGCGCCACATGCGCCATCGTGTGGGCCGGCGACAGCCGCGTGTATCGCCTGCGGCAACGGCGCTTCACGCAGCTCACCACGGACCACACGCTGGCGGCGCAGCACCGGTCGCATGCGTACCCGGACGAAGTCGTCCATCACGGCATCACGCGCGCCGTCGGCGGCGAAGACGTGCTGCGGCTGGACGTGCGGCACGACGAGATTCAGCCGGGTGATCGCTACCTGCTGTGTTCGGACGGCCTGACGCACGAACTTGCGGACGAGCGCATCGAGCCGCTGCTCCGCGAAGGGGACGTAGGCCGTTGTGCGCAGGCGCTGCTGGATGCGACGCTGGCGACCAGCGCCCGGGACAATGTGACGGTCGTGGTGGTCGAGACGGCGTAAGCAACACAGGATTCCATCGTGTCCCTACAACTCGATCAACTCTTGGACGACCTTGCGCGCGGGCGCCTCGCGGTGGCGGCGGCCTGCGAGCAGATCACAGAGTTGCTAAGACTCAATCCGCAACAGGCGCGCCAGCTGATCGCGCGCGTGCAGTCCGAAGTGCTGGAACGAAGACTGACGCACGAGCACGGCCGCGCGCTTCTGGCCGCGCTCGAAGGCAACGCCGGTAACACCGAAGTGCTTGCTGGCCAGAAGAACGCAGCAATCGAACCCACGCTGGTGCGGCCGGTGACGGACGCGGATTCGACTTCAGTCCATCCCGACCGCACCGTGCGCCAGGCAGCGGACAAAGAAGACGCGACTTCGATGCGCCCGACGGTCGACCCCGACGCAACCATTCGCACCAAACGCGAAGCGCCCGCCGACGAAACCAGCATGCGCACGCGCGCCGACGCAACCCTGCGCAGCTCCGGCGACACGAGTGTCCCCGGCACACTCGTCGGCAAATCACCCGTCACCGATACCGACGAAACGATCCAGACCAACCGCCAGTCCGCGCCCGGCGGCACCGCCGCGCGCACATTGCAAATGCCCACCGGCGGCGCGAGCGCCTACGCGCCGACGCTGAAGACACCTGAAAAAACCGCGGTGATGGGCGAACGGCTGGTCGCCACGCTGGGCGCCGGCGAGCAAGTCCAGCACGGCACGCTGCAGCCCGGTTCCATCATCAAGCAGCGCTTCGTGCTCGACACGATGATCGGCAAAGGCGGCATGGGGCTGGTCTTCGGCGCCATCGACCGCCGCAAGGAAGAGGCACAGGATCCGAATCCCCGCGTCGCGCTGAAAGTGCTGAACGCCGACTTCCAGCGCCATCCGCAATCCTTCATGGCGCTGCAGCGCGAAGCGCGCAAGGCGCAGTCGCTGGCGCATCCCAACGTGGTCACAGTGTTCGACTTCGACCGCGACGGCGATGCCGTGTACATGACGATGGAGCTGCTCACCGGCCGGTCGCTCGAAGCGGTCGTGCGCGAAGCGCGCGGCAAAGGCATCGGCCGGGAGGTGGCGCTGCCCATCATCCGCGGCATTGCCGAAGGTCTCGCGTATGCGCATCGCAAGGGCATCGTGCATTCCGACCTGAAGCCCGGCAACGTCTACATCACCGAAGACGGCACGGCGAAGATTCTCGACTTCGGCATCGCGCGCGCCGTGCCAAGCTCCGTCACCGAAGCGAACAAGGACGTGTTCGATGCCGGCAGCCTCGGCGCCTACACCGAGGCGTACGCGACGGATGAAATGGTGGACGGCATCGATCCGCATCCCGCCGACGACCTGTACGCGCTCGGCATCATCGGCTACGAACTGCTCATCGGCTTTCATCCGTACCAGCGCCACAGCGCGCCGAACTCGCGCAAGCTGGGACTGAAGCCGCCGCCGCTGAAGGGCCTGAAGCGGCGCGAGGCGCAGGCGCTGGAGCGTTGCCTGTCGTTCGATCGCAAGGATCGTCCCAAGGACGCAGCCGAGTTCCTCAAGCTGTTCCGCGGTGTCACGCCGCTGCAGAAGGCGACGCTGGCCGCGACGGCGGTGCTCGCGGTCGCGTCCGGTTACCTGTGGTACGAGAACTATCTGGAAACCAGTCCCGCGCGCCCATTCGCCGAACTGCCGCAGGAAACGCAAGCGCAGTTCAAGCAGTTCATGCAGCAAGGCGACGAAGAGTGGGCGTTCTTCCAGCGCGAGAACAATCCGGCGGCGCTGCAATCCGCGGTGGACCGATACGCGCAGGCGTACGCGCTGCATCCGCGCAATCGCGATGCCGTAAAAGCGCTGCGCCGCACCGCCGACGCATTCCTCGCCACCGCGGCGGACCAACCCGGACAGCGCAAGGAAATTGCCGACTACCTGCAGCAGCAGAGCGATTACTATCGCAAATACGAACCGGTGGTAGATGCCGCCGAATAACGGCAACGAAGGGAACATGAATGACCAGTGAGTCCGGCACTTCTGCCTCGATGCGCATCCGCGAGCTGCGCGGCGCCGACAAGCCGCGCTGGAGCGAGCTGTGGAACGGCTATCTCGATTTCTACAAGTGCGACCTGCCAACCGATTCGA